>Ga0172379_10000242_pt1 | contig 148670 bp, 143 predicted proteins | sample GrowelOW334metaG_FD_119756 | JGI IMG/M metagenome (GOLD analysis project Ga0172379, IMG submission 119756) | Groundwater microbial communities from an aquifer near a municipal landfill in Southern Ontario, Canada - Groundwater well OW334 metaG | ecosystem: Environmental > Aquatic > Deep...
TGGTGGTGGTAGAGAGGTAGAAGTTGCCTCCTGCATTTCTCATTGTCCATTGTGATAGACCTGCTCCTGCTGAGAGAGCGAGTTGTGGTGCTGTGGAAGAGAAAGGTGTGAGGAGGTATTGGGATGTGGTTGTCCCGATGCCAACGTTGCCGGTTGTCGCAATAAATAGAGAATCCTGATTGGCAAATGTCCCCAATGCGAGAGCTCCAGGTGTGCTCCACGGGTCTGCAAAGATACGCGCCGTGCCTCCAGCACTTGCACTACCATGAATGCGGACCCCGACACCAACACCGGCTGCTGTAGTACCAACTATTAGTCCAGTAGTAGGAGAATTAGCTCCTCGCACATCCAATAATCCATTCGGCCCAGTCGTCCCGATGCCGACGTTGCCTGAATTTGTTACAACAAAATCTGTTTTGGTTGATGACCCGATTGTAAATTGAGGTCCATTACCAATTCCGTTCGGATTAACCGAAAGTAGTCCCCATGGTGTGGTTGTCCCAATGCCGACGTTGCCTGTAGTGCCAACTGCAAAGGCAGGAGTGTAAGAAGATGCTTCAAACATTTGAAAACTTTCTACTTGCATCTGAAGGTCGTCGAGACTATGATATATATCCGTAATATTTATCCGATATTTAATGTATGCGGTGGTATTAATAAAAGTATAGTCAATTGTGCCAAATGTTTGATTAATTCTCGTATCCAATACTACCCACTGGCTTCCGGTCCAACCTTCAAATGTCCAATTCTTTGAATAATAAAAATTTGGGTTGCTAAAACTATACCTAACAATGGTCTTAGGTGTTGGAAATTCATAAGCTAACCAATCTGGAAGAGCGCCATTTGTAAACCAAGTATTGGCAGTATCATCAAATGCCCTCCACGCCGGCGTTATGTTCTGCGTACTAGCCGTAACTATTCCGCTTGGCGTGGTAGCGCTCGTCATTATCGGAATTGCATTACTCTGCACCCCAGTCGGAATCGCCACTTCAAACTGGTTGGTTGAGGCGGAATTATTGATGGCTAGATTTTTATTGGCTCCATCGAAATAAAGAGCGCCATTGTTCACAGAAAGATAGCCACTGCTGTTAAGAAGAATATTTAAATTCGGCGCAGCGCCATTAGTAGTCAAAGTTGTTGCTCCATCGTTTGCCACGCCAAGAGTGGAATAATTTGAACTATCATACCCCACTCTTAATTGATTGGCAGATGTGCCGAGAAGCTGAAGTAAAGATGTCGGTTCCGCCGTCCCGATGCCGACGTTGCCATTTGTTGTTGCAAAATACGCTGAACCAGTTGAACCAATGTTGGTTGTGGAAGCACTAACGAAAGTAGCAAGACCTGTGACATTAAGTGTTGACGTTGCCACGATTGAACCACCAAAGAAAGAAGAACCGTAGGATGCTATGCCACCCATTACGTCTAACTTGTACGCTGGTGTTGTCGTCCCGATGCCGACGTTGCCATTAATCACTAATTGCTGGCCAGTAAGCGACCCAGCCACACCAGAGAAAGTTCCATAAAGAAGTGAGTACGCCTTATCTCCCGCTGTATTTGTTTGGTCAACATTATTTACATAGAAAGAGTTGGAGCTAGTTTCGTATGCTCCAGCATAATAGCCAAGAGCAACATTGTTAGACCCAGTTGATTGGGTGTATAAAGCCCGACCACCAATAGCAGTATTATAAGCACCCGTAGTATTTGTTGTGAGCGCATAGTAACCATAAGCAGAATTATCTGTTCCTGTTGAATTGGTAGCAGCCCAGAATCCTATAGCCGTATTATTGCTAGTATTCTTGGTTAATGCTCCCATACCCACAGCAACATTGTATGAACCTGTTGTTGTTTCCCCTAAGGCACTGTGTCCAATAGCAATATTCCTATTTCCTGAAGTAAGCGTGGTAAGTGCATCTGAACCAATTGCAACATTATAGTCGCCAGAAAGAGTAGCCGCATCAAGTGCGCCCAATCCCAATACAGTATTATGTGCAACTGCATTTGCCCCTAATCCAACACTCAATCCTTGAATCAGCGCCCCACCATTTACGTCCAGCTTCGCCCCCGGCACCGTCGTCCCGATACCGACGTTGCCGCTGCTGATGGTAATACCAGTACCAGAGTTATCCCACAAATGCAGTTTTCCAGCTATGCTATTTAATATCATGGCACTGCCGAAGGAATTTCCTGCATCATTAAAATCCCAGCTTAAGTAACCCCTGTCAGACCCGTTTGTTTTCAGAGCAAGCCAAGAATAATTGCCTGCTGAATTATCCAAGGCAGCTACTTGGCCATTGGCAGATTGTTTGACATGTAATTTCGTCCCCGGGCTCGTCGTCCCGATGCCGACGTTGCCGCCTTTTAAGATAGAGAAATAACTCGTTGCTCCTGCGGCTCCGCCATAAACAGACATTATTTGTGACCCTGCACCTGAAGCGGTTTCTGTGACTGCCAGTCGTAATGCACCATCAACTACGCCCGTAGTATTCCAAGTTCCACCTAGCCAGAGGAACTGCGTTGTCGCTGAACCAGATATAGTATTACCAAAATATGCACTAGCAAATCGATGAGTAGAATTACCGAAGTTAATTATCCCGTCTTGTGCTGTTGTACTACCATCGGTGGAGATGCTTATTGGGAAACTAGTTGACCCTATGCCCATACCATATCCACCCAATGTCCCAAAATACGCTGCTGCAATTCCTGACCATCCAGACATAACTGCTGTATAACCATTATTTGTTACATAAGCTGACCCAGTGACGTGCAATGGAGCAAGTGGGTCAGGTGTGTTAATTCCTATCCCAACTCCACTATTAGTCATTATGACGCTACTACTAGAATCTGTGAGCCGCCCATTGGTTGTTGCAAAAGGCACACGACCGGAGGTTAAATTAGTACCGTTCGTTAAGACAGTAGCCACACGACGGCTAGGAGATGTTCCTTCTTGAAGTTCAATTCTACGGAGACCAACAATGTTTCCTCCGTAGTTAGAAGAAATTTTAATAGCATAGTAGCGATAAGCAACTGCATTGGTAACGTAGATATACTTCGGGTCTGCTGTATCTGCGGCGACGTGCTGGTCAAATTGCGTCACATCTGTGGTTAATTGTGTCCAATTTGTATCTGTAGCGTAAGTTAGAGTAGCAAAAGCTTCAGCGTTATTTGAACCCCAGAGAGTAAATCCTCTAGTGCCTCTGTTTGTATAACCTCCACTACTATGAGAGTTTTCATAATAAATCTTCGTGATAGTTTTTGCTGAACCAAGGTCTATATGAAATCTGTTGGTTATTGAACCAAGGTCATACCATCCAGGGCCAGCTCCTGTTAAGGATTGAGCAGGGTCAGTTGCTTTATAACCTTCATAACCCGCTCCTAAATTAGTAGTGGTTTTAACATAAGTATCATCTTGAGATGGTGGATAATCAGAAGTCATTGAACCACCAGGTCCACCAATTGTTAGGGTATGATATACATCATCAGTTAGAAACTCCATTGCTCCAGTTTCAGGGGTTGTCAGTAATGTGCCTGAAGTTAATTTAAGTGGTGCAACAGTGGCCGTCCCTGCCGCCACATGAAGCTTGGCTGTCGGCTCCGTTGTCCCAATGCCGACGTTGCCTGCGAAATAACTCTGTGCCTGCGAGTCCGCATAGATAGCATAATTGTTGGCTCCGGCGGGCGGGAAATTGGCCGGAATTTGTAAACCATAATTGCGAAGGCCCTCGGAAGCATAGGCATATACACCGACGTTCAATGTAGAGTTTGAACCAGTAGTACCGCCAGCAACACCATAATTACTGCCACTGCTAGCTAATCCCTGGACATTAACTACAGTGCCCGAGACGCTAGATCTAACATCTAGTCGAGATGTTGGCACCGTCGTCCCGATGCCGACGTTGCCTTGATTATTTACTACCAAGTGCGTTGCACTTGATGACCCGATTACAAACTCTGGACCATTACCAATTCCATTTGGATTAACTGAGAGTAGTCCCCATGGGGTGGTTGAGGCGATGCCGACGTTGCCCGCCCTGTCAATTCTCATTCGTTCTGATGGTGCGATATCAGTGACAGCATCTCTTGTTCCAAAAACTAAAGCCGTTGTCCCTATTCCACTAGCATCAACACCTATTGCTCCGATGTATGAACTTGGATTTGTCATACTTCGTGAATATCCATAAGTAGTCAAGTAGTATCTGCCAACTCCATATTCTCCACCCCCAAGATGCAAAAAACTATTTGCCAAAGAAACAGTACTTGCAGAAGCATTATAATCATAAGACAAAACAATGTTCTGTTTACTCACTGGCCCAGTCGTTCCGATGCCGACGTTGCCAGAAGAATTAATCGTTACTTTATCCGTTAAAACACCCGTCGTGGCAGTTTGAAGAGTTAGCGTGCCGTTTCCTTGTGATGATTCTCCACTTAGCACGGCAGATTGCGGGACATTAGCTAAATCATAAAAAAGAATCACGGGAGTGGCAGCATTATATTGTGAATAACCAACACCTGTGGTTGTATAAGCAGTATGAGCCGCATTATATGTATATTGCACCCCGGTACTACTTATCAAAAATCTATAATTATCCGCTGAATCATAAACAGAAAAAGTATAACCACTCTGACTAGTACCTGCTTTTATTTTCAAATTATCAACCGCTTGACTAGTTGCACCTAATATATTTAGTTGTGCATCTGGTGTCGTCGTTCCAATCCCGACGTTGCCAGATGATGTAATATTAAAATAACTTGTTTCAGAAGACGAGGCCACATTAAACAAACTGGCTGTTTGTCCAGAAGCCCCACGAAGGTCAAGGGTTGTTATGGTTGTGGTAGCAGAGTCGGTTTGAATAAAGAGTGGCTGATTAAAATCAAAAGTGTCAAGAGTGGCATCCCAAGTAAGCAAGGCGTTGGGAATTGCACTTCCCCTTTCAAAAGCAAGGTAGGAGTTTTCGGTATCGTTTGTTGCATTGTCCGAATTAATATTGAAAGTTTCCGCAGTAAGATTTCCTCCCGACAATGTTCCAACTAGAGTTGCGGCATTAACTTCATCAGCGTAAATGGTTTTGAACCTAACGGCAGGAGTTCCGATATTGATAGTGTTATCAAGAGCTTGAATATTTCCAATAACAACATTTGAACCAAAACGAAGCGTACCTCCCGTAGCAACAACGTCGTGATTACCAGAACCAGAGAATGTCAATCCCGCACCATCGCCTGTAAGACTTAGCCCAGAGGTTCCAGATATTGAAATAGATGATGTGGCCACAAGATTTGCTGCAGTCACCGTTCCTCCATCAAAGAAACCACCACCAGTTACGGAAAGTGGATAGCCTGGTGTGCTTGTACTGATTCCTAGTCTGTTATTGGTATCATCCCAGAAAAAGTTGCTGTTGTCCTGAGCCAGGTTGTTTGATGAATCAACAAAGAGAACAGAGCCTGTTGTTCCTCCTGTTACCTCTTCTCCCACTTCTGGATTACCCACATTTTTCCATGTAGTTCCGTTATAAACCTGCATCTTACCGAGAGTAGTATTAAAAAAGGTCATACCAGAAGCTGGGGTGAGAAGATTTCTTTCTGTTGTGGTTAAATTGTTTAACTTTAATCCCGCATGGCCTGTACCAATAAATGACAAAAGGCCTGACAGTGTAGTAGCTCCTGCCGAGATAGTGTTTGCGGAGAGAGATGTGGCAGAGACGCTTGTACCTGAAATACTTCCGTTTGTGATGGTTGGTGTGCGGATGACTGTGTTATAGAGATTGTCAATCTTTTGTGACTGTGCAATTTGCTGGTAGACATTACGAATGACAGTGTTACCACCTGAAGAGAGTCTGGAGAATTCTGACATCAACTTGTTATTCAGAATTTCTAGTCTCAAATCAACCTCTTTAGAGGAGATGTCGGCTTGTGCCACTCGCTCAATTGTCTTCTCTATCACTTGGGTGGTGTTTACAATTTTCACAGGGACAGCATTTTCCTTTTCTTTTAGTTTTATCTCTGGAGGCAAAATTGTTAAGGCGGGAGGAATAACTGGCACACTAAACATTTCGGTTGTTGGAATATAAATATATCTGTTAAATAAATCGTTTATTTTTTGATAAACAAGAAGTCCCGTCTTATCAAACGGGTTGAGTGAGTCCAAGGCATTTGCCGTGAAGGTTTTTACTCCGCCAAAGTTTTGTTTTGCATCAGCTAGTCCATCAACCGAATCAGAAATAAAAGAAAATATTTTATAATGAACATTTGATACCAATTGAACAGATTCTGTGGCGGCTGTATTTACAAAAGATATTTCTTTTTTTGAAATTGTTTTTATTCCACCAACAATGTGGGTCGGTGGATTTTGTATAACATCAATTCCATTTTTGGTTAAAGAGCTTCCTTTGTTAATTATTACTTTTCCAAGTTTTATATATTTCTCTCTAAGACTATCACTATAGAAACTTACTATTTCATCCATTGCACCATACATACTCATTGGGGCTGAAGAAATAAATTCAGAGGCCCTCAAGACAGTAGTGTCTTTTAAGAAGAGGGTGCTAATTGTAAGAATGAGACAGAGGGTAAGTGGGGTTAACCTCTTAGAAAAAACTTTATTTACAAATCGTCCATAATCTGAAAAGTGTGTCTTTTTATGAACGAGAGGTGGTAGGTTTTTGTCTATACTTACTGAAGGCTCTTTGGTGGAAACTAGAGTCTTTAGTTCTGGTGGTTGGTCTTTGGGTGGTACAAATTCGTTGGAAAATTTTTTGTGATTAAGAATAGATTCTTCAGACACAAACCAGACACGGCCAATTCTTCGAGACTCAATTTTATTCGCTCTACAAAGTTGACCAATATAGTCTTGGGAGTACCCCGAGAGAGAGGAAGCGGTTTTTGCAGAAATAAACTTTTTATTTTCAAAAAATAGTTCAGAACCCATTGATGAAATTATACAATTAGGACACACACCAAAACAGCAAAAATGTGTGGATAAATAAAAACATCTCGGCAATCTCGGATAGCCGAGAAACCCGAATATACAGGCAATTTTTAATTCCCAATTTTCAATTTCTAAACAAACCTAAAAACACAACGTAAAGAAGTTTTTACAACGAGTAAACATGGTTAATATCAAACATTTTTTATTTATGCCCATATTTAGAAATTAGAAATTAAAAATTAGAAATTTTAGAAGTAAAATGTGTGTTTTGTACTTTTTTACTTCTAATAGTTATGAACACCAGAGGTTGATAATGAATTATAAACTTTATATAATGATTAGTAACCATTAGTAAGGTTTATAATGGTAGAAACAGTATGGCTAATCAATATATAACAATTAGACAAGCTTCAAAGATTTTAAACGTCTCTCCTTTAACTTTGCGTAATTGGGATAAGAATGGAAAGCTAAAGGCTCACCGCCACCCAATGAATAATTATAGGGTCTATAAAATAGAAGATTTGGAGAAAGTGATTATGGACATTGAAACTGGAACGGGTGTGCCAAGGACACCAAAAAAGGAGGTCAGAAAACTGATTGTAAGGCACCTAGAGAACACCCAATAGAAATTAAAAACTTATTTTGTCAATAGCTCTAAAACAGCTTTTTTAAACAGTTCAGGATTAATACTACCTTTTGATTCCTTCATTCCTTGCCCTACAAAAAACTGAAGTAGTGACTCTTTTCCATTTTTATATTCCTCGACAACCTTTGGGTTTTCCCTAATTATTTTTTCCGCCAGAGATTTTATTTCTGATAAATTATTTTTTTGGATTAGTCCTTTCTGATTAGCTAATGCACTTGGGTCACCTCCTTCTTCAAACATTATTTTTAAGATATCCTTGGCTCCCCTAGAAGACAATTCGCCTTTACCAATCATAACCATCAAACCAATAAAACCCTCCTTGTTTATTTTTCCAAATGTAAAATTTTTACCTACTGATTTTGACAGACCAACGATGTCAGATGTGATGTAATTAGATGCTGTTGTCACCGCAGACTCTCGCAGACTAGACGCAGAAAAACGCGGAATAGATTCCAACAAACTTTGTGCGACTGTTTCAAAAAATTTTCCCACTTCTCTGTCCCCCACATACATCTCCACATCTTCTGATTTCAAACCAAAATCATTTGTTAGTCTTTTTCTTTTTTCTTCCGGCAGTTCAACTAAAAGTTTTTTCAATTCAGCTGGTAAAAATTCTGGGATTTCTGAAATAATTATTTTCGGCAAATCTGGGTCCTCAAAGTATCTATAATCGTGAGCCGATTCCTTTAGTCGTTGAGAAAAAGTTAACTCTTTATTTTCATCCCAACCCCTGGTTTCCTGTACAACTTTTTCACCTCTCTCTAAAAGAGCAGTCTGCCTATTAAATTCAAAATCAATGGCCTTACCTACAGCACGAAAAGAGTTGATATTTTTTATTTCTACTTTTGTACCAAATGGCACCGCAGACTCTCGCAGACCTGACGCAGAAAAACGCTGAATGGATTTCGATTCTCTGGCCGTATCGTAAACCACCCTTTTTATTTCAAGGTCCTTTGAACCGTAGTTAACCAGTAGTGCTAATTTATATTCACACCCCTTGAGATACGACCAAAGTTGTTCTGTTTGCGGTCTAGCAATTTCCGGTAATGCCTTCAGTTCGATAATAATTTGATTCTCAATGATAAAGTCCGGTTGATATATGCCCACACTCTTACCTTCATACAATATAGAAATATTTTTTTTACTCTCAAAACTTAAGTTAGCTTTCTTAAACTCTATTTCTAAAGCATTGTGATAAATTTGCTCCTTATGCCCCAAACCCAGTCTTTTTCTTACCTCAAACAGTATTCCACGAATTTTGTATGTGAGGTCTTCATATAAAAGCTCGGATGTATCCTGTCTGCGACCCTCTGCGTCATTTCGGCGACCTTCTGCGGAGGTTAATGTTTCTGGATGCTTCGCAACAGAAATATTAACCTCAACACGCATCTCCCCTTTTTCCATATTAGCATCGGACACACCAAGATATTGTAAAAGAAGCTGAAATTCCTTGGCAAACCTCATCGCTCCTTCGCTGTTGTGGATAACTGGTTCTGTTACCATCTCCATTAGGGGCACCCCAGCCCGATTATAATCAACCAAACTAACTCCTGGTGTGTCATGTGTTGAGCGAGCAGTGTCTTCTTCTAGATGAATCCGTGTTATTTTCACTCTGTTCAAAGTTCCGCCTTGTACTAGAGGATTTTTATACTGACTAATTTGATATCCCTTTGGAATATCAGGATAAAAGTAATTTTTTCGGTCAAATTCCGTAAAATCAGCTACATCTCCGCCAAGAGCTGTCCCAACAAGAAGAACTTTTTTAACCGCTTCTTTGTTAATTACCGGCAAGGTGCCCGGGTGACCCATACAGACTGGACAAATATATATATTTGGAGATTTTCCTTCGGGAGAATTTATGCAACCACAAAACATTTTGCTTTTAGTTTTTAATTCAGCGTGTATTTCCAACCCAATTGTCATCTTATAATCACTCATGTTCCTAATATTACAAGTTTCGGAGAATTTTTACTAATTCGTCACTTAGTTTCTTCACGGAGTTGTCGTCAATAATAGACACAGAAAAAACGTGTTTATGGGTTTTTTTAAATAATTTAAAATTTGATTTCAATTTATCTCCATCAACCAAATCTTCTTTTGTAAACAAAATGACTTCCGTTTTATCTAGAAGCGTGGGGTCGTGTTTTTTTAACTCCTCATGAATGACGTTATATGTCTCAAGGGGGTTTTCATTTTCACAAGAAATGTAATGTAGTAACATTTTTGTTCGAACTATATGTTTTAAAAACTTATGTCCAAGGCCTTTTCCTTCATTTGCTCCTTCTATCAGCCCAGGAATGTCAGCAATGACAAAACCATATAGGTCACCTAGATTTGGTGAGAGTGTTGTAAATATATAATTACCAACTTTTGCTTTAGCCCTGGTTAAACTGTTAAGTAAGCTTGATTTTCCGGCATTTGGAAGTCCAACTAAACCCAAATCAACAACCAATCTTAGCTCAATAAAAAATTCACCTCCCTGGCCCGGTTTTCCTGGGGTTGATTCTCTTGGTCGCATATTGACCGAACTTTTAAAATGATGGTTACCAAAACCACCCCAACCACCCTTTAGAAAAAATATCGGCTCGGCATTTAAAACCTCAATAAATTCTCCAGTTTGAGTGTTGGTAACGACACTACCGATTGGAAGTTCAATGGTTATGTCTTCCCCTGCCTTACCGTGCATACAGTTTCCTTGTCCGGCACCACCATTCTCTGCCTTGAAGTCTTTTACAAACCGATACTCGGAAAGACGCCCAATGTCTTGGACTCCTTTCAGGTAGACACCCCCGCCCTTTCCACCGTCTCCACCCCCGGGCCCAGCGTGGTCTATACCCTTCTCATGTCTCCACAAAACCACCCCATCGCCCCCCTTTCCAGCCCAGATATTAACAGTTAATTCATCAATAAACATAAACCCATGTTATCACATAGTTATCCACAAATCACCCTTGTTGCAAAAAATACACAATTTGATACAAATATGTGGAACACACAAAAAATAAGTTTTGTGTGTAGAAAGTTTAGAAATTAATTCAAACATTATGGATGATGATTTAGACCCAAAAGAAAAAGAGTTGGAAGAAGTTGATGAAGGAGAAATAGATGATTTTGGTGATGATTTAATTTTAGGAAATAAAAAACCAAAAAAGCACGGGGTTCATGATGATGATTCAACCGACTCTCTTGACGCTCTTGCTGATGAGGAAGATGAACTACTACTAGAAGATTCGTTTGATGATAAGGATGAGTGGTAGAGACAAACACTTAGACCATATTTGTGTTAGAATATGAATTATTATGAAGAAAGGCCTACTGAAACGCCACGGCTTACGAAACATTTTTATTTTTTTGTTTTCCTGTGGGATATTGCTAGCTGGAATCGCTCTTATTTGGGTTTCAACCTTTCAAATCCCATCACTTGATACAATAGAGGCCAGAAAAGTGAGCCAGTCCACTAAGATATACGATAACACAGGTAAAATTCTTTTGTATGATGTTTATCAAAACACCAAACGTACTGTTGTACCATTTGAGGACATTTCTCAAAATGTAAAATCCGCAACTCTAGCCATTGAGGATAAGGACTTCTACTCACACCACGGAGTAAAACCGCTATCAATCTTGAGGGCTTTTATGGCAAACCTGGTTTCTTTGAGTTTTGGTCAAGGTGGTTCAACCATCACCCAACAGGTTGTAAAAAATTCTATTCTAACTGGAGATAAAACAGCAACTAGAAAATTAAAAGAACTTGTCCTTTCTTTGAAGCTTGAAAAGGTTTTGAGCAAAGACCAAATTTTCAGCATATACCTTAATGAAATTTCATACGGGGGTAGTTTATATGGGGTAGAAGAAGCCAGCGAGGCTTTCTTTGGAAAAACAGCTAAAGAAATAAGTGTTGCTGAGTCAGCTTATTTAGCTTCCCTCCCCCAAGCTCCGTCATATTATTCTCCCTACGGAACACACAAAGATAAATTAGAAGAAAGAAAAAATGTGGTCCTTAAGGAAATGCTTCGTGATGAAAGAATAAACGAAGATGAGTATAAAAAGGCGATGGATGAAAAAGTAGAATTTCTTCCAAAACAAGATAAGGGTATTAAGGCTCCTCATTTTGTAATGTTTGTAAAAGATTATTTAGAAAACAAATATGGGCTTGATGTCTTGGAACAGGGGGGTCTGAGGGTAACAACCACATTAAATTATGACCTGCAGACAAAGGCTGAGGAGATTGCAAAAAAGTACGCTGAAATAAATGAGCAAAACTTCAACGGTTCAAACGATGCTTTTGTGGCCTTAGACCCAAAAACAGGTGGAATCCTGACTATGGTTGGTTCACGAGATTATTTTGACACAAAAATTGATGGGAACTTTAATGTAACCACGGCACACAGACAGCCGGGGTCAACTTTTAAACCTTTTGTTTATGCAGAAGCTTTTATAAAAGGATACACCCCAGAAACAGCCCTATTTGATTTACCCACACAGTTTTCAGTAAAATGTCCCCTGGACAATTTCACCACCACCACAGACGGCACCTGCTACGCTCCACAAAATTATGACGACAAATTCCGAGGACCAATGACTATGCGAGAGGCTCTGGCACAGTCCATAAACGTCCCGTCAGTAAAAGTGCTCTATCTGGCTGGTATAAAAGAATCTATTGACCTTGCCACAAATATGGGCATAGAAAGTCTTGGCGACGCAAACATGTACGGACTAACCTTGGTTCTTGGTGGTGGTGAGGTTTCCTTGCTTGATATGACCTCGGCCTATGGGGTTTTTGCAACCGAAGGAACAAGAGTTTCGTATACTAGCATATTAAGAGTTGAGGATGCTAAGGGAAATATTTTAGAAGAACTGAGCCCAAAACCAAACCGTGTTTTGGATGTTGAAATTGCAAGAAAAATAAGTGATATTTTGTCTGATAATGTAGCAAGAACCCCTTTATACGGAGCAAATTCGGTTGTTTATTTTGGAGAGCGTGAGGTGGCAGTAAAAACGGGAACAACAAATAACTACAAAGACGCTTGGACCATAGGATACACACCAAGTTTGGTTGTAGGAACTTGGGCCGGAAACAACGACAACACCCCAATGGCAAAAAAGGTCTCTGGATTAATTGTGGCACCAATGTGGCGAGCTTTCATGGATGAAGCCTTAAAAACCGTTCCGAATGAGACATTTACAAAACCAGCAAGAGAAGATTCTTACGACCTAAAACCTGTTTTAAGGGCTAAGTGGCAAGGAGGAATTTCAAATATTATACAAAATCCGGTTATTGACCCAAATATCCCATACAACTCTATACAAGAGGTCCTTTCTGGTGGTGTCCATTCAATTTTATATTGGCTAAATAAAGATGACCCAAGAGGAACAACCCCGGTAAACCCCACGTTTGACCCACAGTTTGATAGGTGGGAGTATTCTGTCAGGTTGTGGGCAGTATCTCAAGGACTACAGTAGAAACTATTTAATATCAATAATTTTTAAATCTTTAACTTGTAGGGTGACGTCTTCCAGTATTTTACTTTTATATATAAAAATTTTATTTAAAACAGCTGGAGAGGTTTTTAAATGGATTATATAATTTTTTATTTCCATCTCTTCTAAAGAAAGTATTATTTGGGTATGCTTTTCTATAATTTCTAGGATTTTTTTCTTTTGTTCTTCGGAAGAATATAGCCTCCTAGAAAATTTCTCTAAATAATTTTTTATATTAAACATAAAATTGAGTTATAAAGTTGAAAGTTTGTAAAGTTTATAAAGTAAATGCTTCTGTATCTACTTTATGGACTTTATAACTTTATGAACTTTTTACTACCCTATTTATTCATAGGCATAACTAAATAGAGAAAACTTTTGTCCCCCACCCCTTGGATAATCACTGGTTTGTTTGTGTCAGAAAAAGAAAGCGAGACGCTGTCAGAATCAATTGATTGAAAACAGTCAATTATATACTTGTAATTAAAACTAATAATCAACTCATCTCCTTTTACAACAGCATCAATGTTGTTTATGTTTTCTCCAACTTCTGCGTTTTTAGTTGTTATTTCGAAAACTTTTTCCTTTGGGTTTATACGAAAAGTTACTTGGCTAAATTTATCAGAAAAAACATTAGAGATGCGAAGTGCGGTAATTAAGTCTTGTTTTAAAACAATTACCTCTGTTTTTATCTCTTTTGGAATTATTTGTTTGTAATCGGGAAAGACTCCGTCTATAACTCGTGAGGTAATATAAAGACCTTCATAAGAAAAAGATATTTGGTTTTCATTGAGACAAACCTCAACATCATCTTTAATGTCTTCCAGGGTTCTTATTATTTCCCCGGCGTTTTTAAAGGGAATTAAAATTTGATTAAACTCTTTGTGTTTTTTTACACCAATTCTTTTTTCAGCCAAACGAAAAGAGTCTGTAGCAACAAAAACAACCCCATCTTCTTCGGAAAAAAGAAACACGCTTGATAAAACCGGTCTTATTGTTGAAACAGAAGAACTATACATTACCGATTTGAAGCCCTTTAAAAGACCTGGGACATTAAAAGTAAATGTCTTTTCTTTTGAGATTTTAGGAATATTTGGAAAGTCTTCTGTTGGAAAAGCTTTTATTGTTGAGTGATTGTGTTTTGTTGATATTTTAAGATTTTCATTAACAACTTCTAGAACAATGTTTTTATCTGTTAGGTTTGAGATAAAATTATACAAAACCGAACCAGACACGGCCACCTTTCCTGGTTTTATTACCTTCACAGGAAGGGATATTTCTATCCCAAGGTCTAAATTTGTTGCTTTTATGGTTAGAGTAGAGTCGTGTGCTTCCAATAAAACACAACTTAAAACAGGAAGGGTGATGTTCTTTCCTGTTATTCTTTCAGCTTTTGAAATAGCGTAAGATAGTTTTTCCTTTATACATTCTATATTCATCCCGTTTAGAAGTGGGGTCATATTTTCCTTTTGACCCGACTTAAATTAATTTTCTAATAAACTTTTCCTGTTGTTTGAATCCTCGCAGACTTCTAACGGGATTCATTTCCTTATTTTTTATTTTTTTAAATACTTTACTATTATACCCTCATTTTTACCAACAAATTCTTACAAAACTATTATTTTTAGCCACCTTTTGTGTGTTTGTTATGTTAATAAACTTTTTAAAACTGTGGATAAATAAATTTAATTTTTAACTTCTCCTTTCAAATAACCATCATCTCAACACCTTTTACCCTTGTTATCTACACAATATACACCCGAGTTTAAACAAAGATAGAGCGAAGCTGATTAATTTCCTGTAGCAACATTTCATCCAATTTCATATCATTTTTTATTTTTTCACAAGAATGCATAACTGTTGTATGGTCTCTGCCCCCAAGCTTCTCTCCTATGGCGGGGTAAGAAATATTAAAATCTTCACGGAGAAGGTACATTATTATTTGTCGTGGTTTTATTATTTCCTTTTTTCGGGTTTTGTCGTAAATCAAGTGTTCTTCAATGTTATAAAATTCAGCAACAGTTTTTATTATTTCTTTTGATGAAACAAGTTTTTTTGGTTTAGTGTTGTTTTTTACAAGATTTTTTACTTCAACGAGAGACAGCTCGCGGTTTTTGAGTTGGGTTTGGCAAGCGATAGAATTAACAATTCCCTCAAGCTCTCTGATGTTTCCAACGACGGAATAGGCCAAATAATCAATAATTTCTTTGGACAGGACATAGGGGCACAGAGAGGACTTTGTTCTTATGATGGCTGCACGCGACTCATTGTCTGGGGCAGGAATATCAACAATCATTCCAGCACTAAAGCGTGACTTAAGGCGGTCCTCCAAATCTTGGATTAATCCTGGATGTTTATCTGAGGAAAAGATAATTTGTTTATTGTTGTCGTATAAATGATTAAAAAGGTGGAAAATCTCCTCCTGAATCTTCATTTTTCCCGAGAAAAACTGAATGTCGTCCATAATTAAAACGTCATATTTTCTATATTTTTCTTTGAAAAAATTTGGTTTATTGAGTTGAAGGGCGTTTATATATTCTTGGCCAAATTTTTCCGAGGTAGTGTAAAAAACCTTTTTGTTGCCAGTGTTTTTAATATAATTTCCTATGGCCTGAATAAGATGTGTTTTTCCATGACCAGTTCCTCCATAAATAAAAAGCGGATTATAAACAATTCCTGGTTTTTTAATTATGGCTTGGCTAGCAGCATGGGCCAATTCATTAAACGGACCAACAACAAAAGATTCAAATGTATAACGTGGATTAAGGTTGTCGTCTTTGTTTATATATATATCCGCCATTGGCAACTCCTTGTTCATTTGTGGGGTTTTTTCAACAATAATTTTTTCTTCAATGTTTTCTTTTGAGACCACATAATGAAGAGCCTGAATACTTGGAGAAATGGTTCGCAGAGCCTTTAGTATGGTGTTGTGGAACTTACTTCCAAGCCAGTCTTGTACAAAAGTGTTTGGAACTCCGAGATATATAGCCCCTTCTTCCTGTCTTATTATAAAAGTATCCTTAAACCACGTATTAAAATTCGGCTTAGAGAGACTTAGTTCCATTTCTACCAACACACCGTCCCAAAGTTTTTTGTTGTTTGTCGACATGTTTCTTATTATATAGGTAATAAGGAAATATAGTACTTGTTAAAAAACGGCCAATGTGTTAATAATATGTGTATAAGTTGTGTACAACAGTAGAAAGTCCATAAAGTCCATAAAGTTCGTAAAGTAAGTACAAAACAGCCTTGACTTTATAGACTTTTAACTTTATAAACTTTATAACTATTCATTATGTCAAAAACATATCAACCAAAAAAGAGAAAACGAGCCAAATCACATGGATTTTTGGTGCGTAATAAGTCAAAAACTGGCAGAAATACCATTTTGAGACGAAGACGAAAAGGAAGAGCTAAACTGAGTACAGTCTAGACAAGTCGAAAGTCCATAAAGTCCATAAGGTTGAAAATGTAGTCAAAAATGACCTAATTTAATGATTTTCTTTATAGACTTTATAAACTTTTAACTTTTGACTCAATTATGCTCCCAAAAAGAAGGAGAATATTAAGAAAAGAATTTGCTAATATTCTTAAAAATGGGAGGCGATTTCACTCCCCCAACTTAGTTTTGTGTGTGGCGCCAATTTCCTCTGGCGGGGCTTCAGACAGCAAGTTTTCCTTTTCTGTGTCAAAGAAGGTGTGTCAAAAAGCAGTAGACAGAAACAAATACAGAAGAAGAGGATATTCTATAATTTTAAAAAATCTAAAAAAAATAAAACCAGGTTACTTTTGTCTTTTTTCTTTTAAAAAAACACCAGAACTTCTCACCTTTTCTACACTAGAGAAAGATGTTACAGAGTTACTTTCTATGTCTGGTGTGTTATCATAAGTTGAAAGTTCATAAAGTCTATAAAGTTCATAAAATAAACACAAACAACCCTAAACTTTATAAACTTTTTACCTTATAAACTTTATAACCATCTTCATGTCCTATCTATACAACACAATTATATTTCAACCGTTTTATAACGGATTTATTTTTTTGATGAACCTTTTCCCTTTTTTTGATGCTGGAGTCATAATTGTTATCTTTACAATTATCATAAAAATAATCATTCTTCCCCTCTCAATCAAAGCATCAAAGGCTCAAATAGAGATGAAAAGTACAGAAAAAGATTTACAACAAATAAAAGAAAAATACAAAAACGACAAAAGCGAACAGTCAAAAAAAATAATGGAGTATTACAAGGAACGAGGTATTAACCCGTTTGCAGGGATTTTTGTTCTATTAATTCAATTGCCCATTCTAATTGGTTTATATCAAGTCTTTATTAAATCTGGTCTTCCTAAAATAAACACGGCTTTACTCTACTCGTTTATTGGCGGGCCGATTGCTATAAACATGATGTTTCTCGGTCTTATAAACATCTCTGAGAAAAGTATGATTTTGGCTCTTTTGGCGGGAATTACAACCTACTTTCAGATAAGTCACACAACTGGCACTAATACACAAACAACAGGAACACAAGGAGATATTGCCAAGGCCATGGCCGTACAAATGAAATATTTTTTTCCGATACTGATGACTTTTATTGCTTATACAATATCAGGAGCCATTGCTATATATTTTATTACAAGTAATGTTTTTGCTATTGTTCAGGAGATATATATTAAAAAGAAATATCACAAAGATATTACGGTAGTATAGAAAAAATTGAAAATTATTTTGTTAGGTCTAAACTCCATAAAGAGTTGTCTCTCTTGTTTATAAAAATCAGGTATTGCTCGTTTTCCGATAAAATTGGTTTTATAACATCAATTTGCTCACCACTTTCAGTAAACAAACCCTTAATCATACTAGAGGTATTGTTTTTTACGTCATATTTCCAAAGGTTGTCCGCTAAAGAGAGAGACCCTCTATACCAAGAGGTCAAACTCTCTCTATCAACAAGTCTTTCTGGTACGGCGCAATAAAAAACATTTCTATCTTTTTTACTCCAAACACATTTTTCTGGAAATGTTGTTGGGGTGACAGTAACGGATGATTTGTTTTTTGTATCAAACACAAACATTTTAGGTGTGTCCTCTTGGTCAAGATAGAGAACTTGTGTGGCTAAGTCATTCACTAAAGTGGAAAGTCCTAAAATATTTCCAAGGATTGTTTTAATCTGGGCGTTTCCTGTGTCCACAAAAAACAAAAATCCTTTCACCTCTTGATGGGGTTTTGTTGTTAGGGCAACCGTCTTTGTATTAACATATTGAGACAGAAGTTCTTTGATGGGAGAATTCCATATCTGAACTCTTTTACTACCATCAAAATTTGAAACATATCCCACCGAAGAACCAGCTTTTTGCTCCAGAGAAAAAACACTGCTTCCAAAAACAGAAACATCACTCAAGTTTTCTGGAAATTTTATGGCCGAAACAACACCTCCTGTAGAAGTGGCGACTTCTTTGATTAAAAGCCCATAAGTATCAATTGTTTGATTGTCATCTTTTAAATATCTAGCAACAAGAGAATTGTTTTTGTTTCCCCAAACGGCATCATAGACAAAAGGTATGGTGGTGTTTGAGATGCGGTTTTGGTTTGGTGAAAAAAGTTCTGTTTCAAAAATGTGTCCCGTTGCTCTTTCTATATACCTAACAATTGTTCCAGCTTTAACATCTAAAACTCCGGCTCCAGCTACTGGCTCCGTGGATAATTTACGTAGCTTTTGTGTGTAGTTTGTGATGTTTATTGTCGGTGGTGTTACAGGAGGCTCCTCTACAATCGGTGTTTCCACGGAGGCGTTTCCTCCGAAGGGAAAGAAGTTTTGAAAAATACTACTACCACTACCTGGCTCACCTTGATTACTCTGAAGAATAAAATAGTAACCAATGAGGCTAATCAAAAAGAAAGCAAGGACTACAGATATTATAATAATAAAAAGTTTTTTTGACATATTATTCAATTACTACATGCCAGTGTTTTCCTGTTGATGTTCCACCAGTGTTACCCCCTAAGGCTTCATAGGTAAATGAGGCTCGTTGTCCGTTTGGAAGATTTACAATTTTAGATGTTCCGTCTTGTGGTAAGTCTGTGCTTCCAGTGAGATATTTATTTAGGTAGACGTCTGGTCTTAGGTCAACTATAGGCTTACCGACCCCATGAGTTTTATGTCCACCCTCCGTTCCTCCTGTTATTGTGATATTACAACCACAATCACTATTTAAACTAACCAGTCCCGTAATAGCATTACCAGGAAGACCGTTTACGTTTGTACACCCTCGCGTGGCCCCAGTTACACAGGCAGGGGAGTTTACGTTAATAACCCCATTTAAACTGTTTCTAATAGCAGTATCGTTAGCCAACTGCTCTTTATTTAGAGGTACTCCGTCATTTATTAAGGTCTCTCCGGTTTTTACTGATGGGTTTTTGAGAATCAAATCAAGCCTGAGAATTTGTGGATTTATTGTGGATAAGATTATCCATGCTCCAATAACCAAGACCAATCCCCAAATAGCGTTTGTTATCCACTCTTTGCCTTGTTGTTTTCCTGAAATAGCATCTGACGTAGCATAAGTAATACCTCCCCAAGTAATTACAAGAAAAGCCAAAGCGGCGGCTATGCCTATAGATAAGTTAAAAGCGGCGGGAAGATAATCCCCTAGTTTCATAGGGCCACTTATTTTTGGGAGCGGAGCAATAATAGTGTAGTCATTTATAGCATGTGCTACTGTAAAACCAGAAAACAACATAACTACTATGATTGTTGAGAGGATTATTTTTTGAAGTTTTGTTTTCATAATTCTTTACATTTTCCTAGCTCCTAGCTACTGGCTACTGGCTACTATTTTCACCGAATATTAAATTAAAATTACTTGAAGCATACTGCAGTATTTTTTTACTATTTTCTATTGAAAGTGAAATGTTTGATATACCACTCGTTCCCTCTTGTTGTCTGAAAACCTGTATTGACTGTGTTGGGTCATTATTTATTGGGGAACCGTTAACAAACCATTTAAATGACAAGTCATTCGAGTTTAAATTTGTTATTCCAAAAAACAAAGGAACACCGACTACGGTTATCTCTTTTGAATTTTTGAGTTCTTCTGCCCCAGAAAGAGCCTTTTGAAATTCTATACCGTATATTGGATTCTTTTTATAAAAAACAATAAGAGGCTCTGATGGAGCAAGGTTTAAAGTTGCATAGCCAACCCCGGAGTTATCAGTGGTTGTAACCTCTACGCTTATTTCAAAAGGTCTTGAAATTAAAGAAGAAACAAAAGAATAAATGTTTTTACCAAAACCTGAAACACTTTCTATTGTTGAACCATTTTTTTTCCATGTATAAATTAAGTTTTTAGCTCCAATTTGTGTTCCATCAGCAGATGTTATGTGTGGTAGAGCTATTACGGTTATCTTGTTTTGGTGACTAAAGAGAGATTTACCTTTGTAAAAAGGCGGCATAAAACCCTCACTTTCCCAAATCAAATCAACACCAACCGGTTTTATTCTAAACGTTTTTTCTATAGTTTCCCCCTCCTGTGTTTCTATTACAATTTCTAATGTGGTGGTTGTGTTTATTTCCCCGGTGGTAAAACTAAATGTTTTTTCTCCCATTCCTGATTTTTGCGTTTTGCTGTTCACTTTCCATGTGATATTTGCGGAGTTTATATTTGTTGCATAACTTACAAGGGAAACATAAACCGTCTCGTTTGGTCCTGGATTTTCTGGAACTAATTCAACATTTACTCCTGTTTGTGGTAAACCAAGCTGTGCATTTGCAACACCAAAAAACCCAAAGATACAAAGAAACGATAAAATAAAAACAGATAGCCTCATTGACTTTATTGTAACACACAAACAGTCTTTCACTACGTATTTATACACAATAAAAATTGTTTATTAGACCAACTTCTTTAAATAATTCAATGTCTTAGAGCCCTCAATCAATACTTCTTTGTCCAATCTACCTTTAGATTTATTATAAAGAACATCCTCCCCCTTAACTATTAATATGGTAAAAATAACACCGGCAGTTATTTCTGGTCCGATATTTAAGACCCCCACACAACCAATGGCCGGGAGAATTTTTGATACTATAATCTTTTTAATAGAATCAGACATACCCCATCCTTTTATTGATGTCCAAGTATAAAAAGTAAGCCAAGAAAAGATACCAATAAGGCCAGAAAGTATCCATCCAACAAAAGGTATCAAATCAAGAAGAAACTGAAGTAGATCATAAAACAAAGCCACCATAATCATCAGTACAATAGTTATTTCTGTAACCCTGTTTCTTTTTTCAAATCTTGCCGCCGAGTCTTTCATCAAACGACCAACTTTAGTAAATTTATCTTGAATTTCTGTTAGGGGTATTCCACTAGAGGTTTCGAGTTTATTCTTAATCTTTGTTCCTTCACTACGAATACCACCTAATATTTGCTGAGATGTTTCACTTTTTATCATTTTAGCACTCTCTTTTATTGTTGTTTTTGATTCTTTTACTTCATGATGGATGTCATTAAAATTTTTAACAACAGGAACATTTTCAAAGCCGTCTTGAATATTTTGTAAACTATTTATTTTGGTAGTTTCTTTCACGGTCTTATTTTTGTTTGTTTGCTACCATTAACTACTTTGTTCCAACTCTCTTCTTGCAGCTTTGATGGCCAAGACTTGTGATGGGTCGGATGTAATTATTTGCTCCTCTGTGTAGGATGCCTTGATTTTTATCGCCACATGTTTTAGTCCAGCAAAGAAAATCCCCTCGCCAACATCAGATTCAAGTAGTAGGTATTTTTCTTCATCTGTGAGTTTAAAAACCTCTTGGAGCTGGTCTACTGACGAAGGTGATTGTTTGAGAAGTATTTGGATGGAAGAGTTGCGTATAATGGAAGCACCATATTCTGATTTCATAAAATCATCAACATCTTGGGTAATTGTAGCCAAACCCAAAAAATATTTTCGCCCTCTTTTTGCCATAGAGAGTAAAAACGAAGCGGTGTCGGGGGACTTCATCATCCACCAAGCCTCGTCAATTACTAAGAGGCGTTTTTTTAGTTTTTTTCTAATCATGTTCCATATATAGTGTGTGACGATATACATTGCAACTGGTTTTAGTTCATCCTCCATGTCTCGTAAAGAAAAAACAATGAACTTTTGGTTTATGTCAACATTACTTGGTCTGTTTATAAAGCCGGACCATGTTCCACGAGTATATTTTGTCAGTCGCTGGGCCAACGAATCTCCCCCCTCCATACCAGAGAGAACAAGCTCAAAATCAGACATAAGTGGAGGTTCAACATTTTCAAAATTAGAATCAGCGGTGATGTCTTTCAGGGCATAGGTTTCTGAAATAGCTCGGTCAATAATAGCATCTTCTTCTTGGCTTAGCCCACCCATCATGATACGAAACAGACCGACAAGATTAATAGTATTTTGACGAAGAACGTTTGCAAAAGACTCACCTTCACCTGGAGGGGCTAATTCAAATGGATTTATATGGTGTTCCGAGTTTAAAGAAATGTTGAAATATCTGCCCCCTGTCGCTTCTGCCAAGTACTCGTATTCTTTTTCTGGGTCAATCACAATAACGTCGGAATCAAACATTAAAGTACGTAAGATTTCCAGTTTAGTCATAAACGATTTTCCAGAACCTGACTTTGCAAAAGTGATTGAATTATAGTTTTCTAGACTAAATCTATCAAATAAGATTAAGGAGGAGTTATGCCTGTTTATTCCGTACAATATTCCGCGGTCTGATGTCAGGTCAAACGAAACAAAAGGAAAAAGAGATGAGAGTGGAGATGAATTTAGCTTACTATAAACCTTTAATTCATCTGTTCCAAGAGGAATAGTTGTTTTAAACCCTTGTTCTTGTTGAAATAGAGCTGGTTTAACGTAAACCATTTTGGATTCTAGTATTGACTTGATTTCCGACTCAATTTTATCAAGTTCGGCGCTTGATTCGGCGTATATGGTGATGTAGAGACCAACATCAAAGAGTTTTTCCTGTGCTTGTTGGAGTTGGTCTCGCAGGTTTTCTAGGTCTTGATAGGCCGTGTCAAGCATTGGGTTTCTAACCAACCCCTTTGATTCTCGGGTGTTGATTTGGCTTTGTACCTCCGCCACTTTTTTTTGAAAGGTTCGAAGAACCTGGGAAGTTTCAATCGGTGATATAAAAATCGCAACGTCAAAAACTTTGTCTAGGTTGATAATCGGAGCAAACCAGTTCTCTCCCAAGTATCGCGGGTAAGATATAACAAAAAAACTTCGTAAGACTTTTTCTCCCAAATTGATTTCCTTCGGAGTTATTTTAAGAGCACTGGGAGCGATAATGTCTTTCAATTCTAGCGAATTAGAATCATATATCTCTTGAGGGAGAATGGTAGATATTTCTGGTTCGGTTTTCTTGGGTTTTAAAAAATCAAGTATTCCCATAAAATTAATTTACTTTAATTGGTTTTTCTGTGTCTCCTGGATTAAATATTTTATAAAATAATTCTATCACCTCTTCTGTTTTTAATCGTATTACTCGTATTCCACACTGGGAAAGACCTTGTTCTACCACAGACACACGTTGTTCTAATTGTGTTCTGTTTTCATCAAAACTAACCCGTTTATTTTCCAGTTCTTCTGCGGTTGTCTTCTTTTTTAGTAGTCTGCCCAGTCCACTTCCCTTGATACTAATTAGTGCTGGGTCGTATGATACGATAACAAAAAAACTTTTTGTCATGATGTTGTTGTCTTCAGTAAACTTTTTAACAAACCCAATATATTCTTGAGTTTGGATTTTCATCAGGTCGTTGACTTGTTCTTTGTACCTTTCCTCCAGAAGTGCAATATATGGCCTTATATCTAACCTTCTTGACTCTATAGAGATTTGTACAGGAAAATCTAAGGAATTAAGAAAATTCTGAAATTGCATCAAAATAGCATTTCGTTCGTCGTCTGATTTAAGAGAAAAGTTTAAAGAAGATGCTAAAACAACTCCTCGCATTGAGCCATCTTTCAAAACAAGGATGCCATCACGCACCTCTTTTATTGGAACAAACTCTTGTGTTGCTTTTGAAGAAACTACCATAGTACTAGTATAACGTATAATGTATAAGGTATAAAGGATAGATAGTAAGATTATTTCTGCTTCTCATACATTATACGTAATACTTTATACCGGTTTTCTACCTTGTCGTTTTTCCGTCTTCTCCCGTAAGTGGATTTAAGTTTTCGTTTATATCGAGTGTCCAGGACAACTCTTTCAATTTACTATCAGACAAACGAGGAACATATATCTCACTTAATTCGGATAATTTTTCCGCCTCGTCGGCGGATCGCCGTGGAGGCGATTTTGGTTCTTTTTTCCAAATGTAAAGATTTTGTTTTGTATAGTAGATAAAAGCAGATTCTAGAAAATCAATAAATGGTTTGTTATTTATTTTATAAAAAGCCAAAGCCAAAGAAAGAGGAACAACAACTGCTATGAGTAATATGGCTATGTATATAGGTAAAAATGTGTAAAAAATAAAAACCATTCCGGCACCACCAACAATATATGTGAATTGTTTTATGGTCAGTGGGCCAATGATTTTGTCTTCTATTTCAATAAATTGTGGTACTTGATAACGCATGATTATGTATAAAGTATTATGTATAAAGTATTATGTATGGACTCAAATACATTATACCTTATACATTATACAGGCATTTATTCCAGTGGTTCTCGGTATGGGTCTACAGCATATTTTTTTACAGGAGGTGGTACTGGTTCTGGTGGTTTTGAGCCGACGTTTTCAGTCGGCTCCCCGACCTCCAACGTACTAGGTCGGAGCGTCGGGGTTGGCTCAGATGGTTTAGCTTCAGTCTCTAGGGCAGGCATTACTTTATTTTCAACCGGTGCTTCTGTGTATTGTGGTACAGGAATGGGTTCAGGCACAGCTTTGTAAATAATTTCAGAAGGTCGCGAAGTTTGCCCAGGGGCTTCCCCTGGGGTTTCCTGGGGTTTTGTTTCTGGTTTGACAGTGTTAATTGGTTGTTCCACGATACGCACCTTTTCTCCGGGCTCAGTCATTGGTAAAATGTTTGCTTCTATTTCTGGTAAATTTTTCGGTCGTATTTCTGGAATATCTTTTTCTGGTGTTTTGTTTTGGTTGTTTTGACTTTGAATTTCTTCCTGGCTACTAGATGCTAACTGCTGGCTACTGTCCGTTTTCTTCTCTATGCTTTTGACGGCGTATTCAAAAACTCTTATTTCCAGGTCATCCATTATTTGTTCAGCTAGGAGTCTCGAGATACCCAGCTCTGCAATAATTGTTTCTAAAAGGGCTTCGGGACTTTCCAGGCCAGTAAGGACAAAAAGCACAGTATCTACTAAATCATTTACCTGTGTATCATTTAGTGAATATTTTTTTGCAATCTCTGCTGTTCTTTCTTCCCAGACACCAGCAAAGATAAACTCTTTCACGGGTTTGGATAAAGTATTTATAAAATTGTCTATTTCCTGGTCATTCATGGTATTTATGTCGTGGCTCCTGGTGTTCCACCTGAAGCTCCTGGTGGTGGTGTTGGGCCTGGTGTGGTAGTTGAAGCTGCTCCAGCTGCCCCTCCCCCTTTCTCAGCTTCTTCTTTTGCGGCAGCAGTCATTGCTTCTAGGGCTTTTTCTGCTTTAGTCTTTTCCTTAGGAACAGCCCTCATTTTACGTGCGAGCGCCTTTCTATCTTCTCTTGTTTTTGGTAAAGAAGTCATCCCTACCACATGAGTTGCTGTTCCAAACGTACCAGCCACCTTTCGCCAGACAGCCTCTTTTGAGTTCCAATCACGCAGGCCAAGAAGATCCGCTTGTTCTCCCCATGTAATCTTTCCACCGGCCGCCTGTCTCTCTTTTATTTCTTGTAATCTGTCTTCCTCCTTCTTAATCTTTTCGTGTTTTTCAATAAGTTTTCTAACGGTTTCGTCTTCCTTTTGTGTGGTTCTCTCACCGGCCGCCTGTTTATCTTGTATCTCTTTTATTTTTGCTTTTTCTTCCTCACTTATTCCGTGTTCTTCTCTAGTAGCAGCTTGTTCTACTCTTCTCCTATATGTATCGTTGAGGTCTTTTTCGTAATGGGCAACCCTCTGAATATCTTTATTGATTCTCTTCCTTGCTTGTACGGCCCGGTCGCCCTCAACACCCTCCCAGGATTTTAGTTCTTCTTCAAGAGGCTTTTTGGCTGCATCATCTTTTCTCTTTGCTTCTGCATAAGCAGCGTCGTTTGGTTTGTACTGTTTCATTTTTTCTTCCGCTTTCTTCGTCTGCTCCTCCCGTATTGCCTTAAAGTTCTCTTTTTTGCTGTCTACTTTACCAAAATCAGCCAGACTTCCAGCCGATACCCCGGCTACTTTTACAGCTCTGACATCAAAACTCCTCTTGGCCATTTGGTTTCCTGCGGCTAGTTGCATACGGGCAACACTACCTTTGAAGCCACCCTGAGCTGCTCTTTCTTTTAAGGCCTCATCATTTGCCCAGTTATTTCCAGCTCTTCCCAAAGTTGCCCTACTAAGTCTAGCCGTTCCACCCATTACTGCTCCACCGGCAAAGGCGGTTAGTTTGCCCGTAGCATCCCCGATGTACTTTGAGCCTTTGGTGGAGGTGCTTTTTGCGATTATAAGAGAAAAAACGAGGAGACCTATGATGATGGCAAAATTCAAGGCAATTCCCATAGTTTCGGGTTGTGGTTTTGCTCCACCACCAAGAAGCAAGTCCTTAAAACTTTTTTGGGGAATAAAACCATCACTTGACATGAGAGTTAACACAACCCAAGTCATTATCATGTAAATGGGAGGAAAAAGTAGCTGACTATTCAGGGAATTCCACCAGTCATCAGCATATTTTTTTAAGAAAGGTAGAGCCATTCCCATATAGGCTACGGGTGAGAGCATTAAAAGGACAATCAAAGTTATGTATCTAACAACAAATATGATAGCTACAGCAAAAAAAACAAAAGCTGCAACTAACAATATTGAGATTGAACCAATCCCAAAAATAAGCATCCCCGCCACTCCTTGATCTGAAGCGGGGTTTGCTTCTCCGTTCCTGTCCCATATACCCTGTAACCCTATGGCTTTCATAACGGGGTCTGACAGGCCATAGTCTTTTGTGTTGGCGTCAGGACCAAGAATAGACTGGTAAATATTTATAGTTACTATATTTGATGCATCTATCAGTACTTTTGTAAAAAATAAACTGAAATTTACAAGAAGCGATGCTAAAACAATCATACTAACGAATTTTCTGATTTTGTCTATATCACTTAACCCTATAATCATCTTTATTCCCTCATAGACAAGGAGAAATATAAAAACAATATTTATCAAATCACGGACAACTTTCCAGGCGATGTTTATTCCCGTTAGAGTTTTTAGGTGTTCAGACATATCTATGATGGTATACTTCAATACAAAATTCAAAAACATTCCAGCAATTCCAGTAAGCCAACTTACGAGTTGAATTAAGGCCATTGAAAGAAATTCAACAATATATGTTATTGGGTTTAAGTCGGGCCATCCCCAAGCATGTGCAAAATGAGTTGGAATAAATAAAATCACTAAGACAAAAAGTATTAGGATGTGTGGTAAAAATTTTCGCATTCTAATCATGGTAATTTTAATTCAAATGGTCCTGGATTGACTGTGCCAGTATTTAGGTCCAAAATAAACTCGCTGTTTGAATCGGTTTCGTAACAACCATCCACACGATATTTCATATTTTTTCCAATAGTACCGTCAATACAAGTAGTTGTGGCGAGAGAGGTTGCAAGTGTTTGGATATATATTTTATTTTGAGATGGAGCAAAGGTCATTTTTCGCAAACGACCTTGTCCACCAGCGCCATTTGATTGGTAATTAGAAAGAAGTTGATAAACATTTTTTCCAGTTATATTTTTATCAATACGAGAGGCTTCACCTTTTGGCATATCATGTCCAGAAATTACCATGAAAACATTGGAATTCGGATAAACAATATCCGTCCAGAGGTTTTCGTAAGAAGTAATAGGTCCTCCGTTGGTTTGATCTTGGTATTGTCGTAAACCCTGATAGTTTAAGTATGCGTGAGTTGAAAGAATAATTTTGCTTGAAGGGTATTTTTTTATTATTGAGTTTGCCCAAGTAGCATCTGCTACCCTATTGCTTGGTGTGGTATAGCGCATACTAATAAGAACATAATTTTCTCCACCACCACTAAATAATATATAACTATTACTGTTGTTTGAGTCCGAGCTTCCTCCCCACCAAAAGTTTTTATTATATCTTGATACTGGGAAATATCTTGCAAAAACATCTGTTGTTTGTGGGGTGGTTGTGCTGAAATCGTGGTTACCCGCAAGAATTCCATACGGAACTTTTGCATCATCCAAAATCTTCATAGCATTACTTGCGTTTACCCATTGGTATGCTTGATATGACTCACTAATTAGGTCACCAACTTGTGCAGCCGCTTTAATTTTTAGACCACTGAAGTTTTTTACAATCCAATTTGTGATATTTGTAAAACCTTTATAATTAACCGAATCATAAGCGGTATATCCCTGTGTATCGGGAATAACAACGAAGGTGAAATAGTCACTCGGAAGAGTTATTGGAGATATTGGCGGAGTGCCTGTTGAAACAGTTAATTGCACGGATTGACTTTTTGTTCCACCAGTTCCTGAACATGATATGGTGTATGTGGAGGTAACAGTTGGTGAAACTGTTTGTGAGCCAGAAATTGCTCTCGTTCCTGTCCAAGCTCCAGATGAGGTACATGATGTGGCGTTGTTAGAAGACCAGGTTATGATAGACGAAGACCCTGGAACGATAGATGAAGGAGAAACAGACAGATTAACAGTTGGAACAATTGGGGCAGGAGGTGGTGGAGTGGTTGGACATCCGCAGTTGGTTCCACCGCCAGAAATCGTACAGTTGAGTGGAATAAATCCAACAAATTGTTCTGAAGTTACGGCTGAAGCGATTGTCCTGTCACCAGCATTAACGCCTATAATTGCATCATAGCGTTCCATTGTTGTATCGCCTGTTTTCCATATAGCGATTAAATCTCCTGATGATGGATTGTTGTTTCCATTTAAAACTTTTTCAGTGGCATTGACACCAAAAATTTTTAATTCTTCAACCACCAAGGCTAAAAACTTAAGCGAATTTTCTTTATTATTTAGAGAATTTGCCAGAGCTTGATTTTTTTCCAAAGTAAAGGTTAGGGCCTCTCTAAGGAACGAAGCGTAAATATTACCAGTAGTGAGACAAGGACTTTTTCCTCCTGGGGGGGTTCCGCCCTCAGGAATCACGACAGCACAAGGACCACTGCCTCTTGTATCACTACCCACCCCAACCCATCGGCTTCGGTCCATATTTCCTCCAGCAAAATTACATTGCGGAGTTGCCGGTCCACCCAAATCACCAGAGCCGGTTGCTGAACCTAATACATCATATATGTAACAAGTGGGGCCATGGAAGACAATATCGCATGAAACACCAGTACAATTTGCTCCACTCTTTTTTTCTAACATTCCCCAGCCTGAAGCATTATTGCTTCCGGCGGCATTTTCTATAATTGTTCGTATGTTTTCTCTGGAGATAGTCCCCGCTGGAAATTTTCCTCTTTCTGATGCGATACTATCACATATACCACTTAAGCCGGGAGGTATTTCGCCTGGAGTGCCAGGCCCTTTTCCGGTTTCACCGTCAATAGGAACTATATTTTCAAGCCACTCTGGCCCTTTTATTATTCCTGGTTTTATTTCACAAGTTTGTTCCCCAGTATCTTCGTTGGTTAGACAAACCATTGTTGTAGGAGTAATTTGTAATTGACCTGGGTCTATCGGTGGTGGTTCCGGTTCATTTTCCAACTGGGATGTGAAGGATGGACTACTGTTTGATGATTTACTTACACCAGCCAGTCCACCTTTATCTCCAAAGACTTTGCTCATAAATTGGCTAACCAGAGCAGTAAGAATTTCATTTATTTCATCGGCGGCCTGAAGTTGTCTCCATCCAGAACCAAGAGAATCACCCAAGGCTTTGTCTATAGCAATTCCCGGAGTGACCGTTTCTTTTTCACTTTCGGCACATTCTCCGAGTTCTGGTAAACCTTGAGATTCTAGAAATCCAGGAGTTAAAATATCAGAAAAATTTGCTCCCGTTAACCGCTTTGCTTTTTCCATAGTCATTTCCATTCCCTCCTTGCATTTTTCTAATGACAAAAGTCCGCCACTCTGATCAAGTTGGGTTTCTTTCCTTGCCTTGTTATTTTGAACCGTTGTAAGCAACTTACTCTCTGCTGCAAGGTAAGCGCTGTATGGATTACCAGCACTGGTTTGGGTCATTTCAAACCAGCCAGTCCAACCACCTTTGGAAAAATCGCTTATGAAAGCATCATAGTTGTTTTTCAAAGTGTCTAATGTACAGGTATAATTATCTTCCTGTATGTAATTCTTTACCAAAGCCAATCTCACTTCAGCTTTAAATGGACTACACAGTTTATTTAATTGTGTTTCCGAAAGAAATTGTGAAGCAGTGTTATCTCCTATATCAAGAAAAAACTGGTTAGAGTCTGTAATAAAGGCCGGTTTTCCTTTAAACCCAGAATTTATCCAGTTAACTGTTTGAGCAGTTAACTTTTTTAACATTATTTTTCCAATAACTGTAGCGATCGTATCAAGGGGAAACTCCTTAGCAAGATTCATGATATCAATGTACTGGGCCTCTACTTTTTGGGGGACAGAAATTGAGAGAAGGGAAACGATCATGATTGCTATAAAGAGTTTTTTCATTTACGTCTATTATACATTAATTAATCTATTAAATACTAGGATTTTTGTTGAAAAGTCTTTAGTTTTGCATTAGGTATGTGTTCATGTTTGTTAGTGCTGTTTTTAACAAAAAAGTATCTGTTTGATATTGACTAATTCCAATCAAGCCCGCAACAGGGTCTATAAAAACCAACCTCATTGCTTCTAGGTCTGATAAAAGACTACTAGTAACATTAAGAAGGGCAAGATGTACCTCAATAGCACTTTTAGGCACATTCATTGTGAGCAGGTCAGTTAGGAGACTTTTGTTTAGAAAAATAATTTGGTCTAGTTTAGCCAATTTTGTTTCACTTGCACTGGTTATGGCATTATTAAATATTTCTATTGGGTTTTCTTTTACCTGAGAAGATTTGTCTTTCAGGCTTTGATTTAGCGTATTTCCATACACTTCTATTGTGTTTGTATTGGTATTATTGATTACATGCAGATTCTTGATGTTATATTTTACTCGAACACCTTTTGTGTATTCTGGTATTAAGAGAGTGGTTTCTGCGATTTTTGCTGCCTCTTCTGGGGTGACTGGTCCATTTTTTATCGCCGACAAATACTGGGAAAGAAAATCGCGAGACATTTGTGCTGTTAGTGTTGTTTCATTAAATACACCTGGGTCTTCATTTGTCAGGATGGTAGTGGTGCTATTACTTGAATCAAGGTTTACTAGAATTTTTTTCCAATCATTGTTTGTGTTTTTATCTAGATTGATGTAGGGGTTTACAGAAACATCGGTTGTGTCCCCGATTGTCTGTGGGCTAGCGGAATTTCTTGCAAGTAGATAAACGGAAGCAACAACTCCGAAACAAATAATTAAAACAAATAAAATCCTGTTGTTTGGCATTTATCCGCACACTAATTTTAGCATTGTGTTTTTTGTTGCCTGTTACGTGTTTAATACAAACTAGTGTATCAATTACTTAGTGATTGAACTTATGTGTTGTAACAACACAAGGCAACGATGCTAAATTTAGTGTGCGGATTAATTATATCATCCTATTAGAGTTCTTCACAATTAATTTTAAAAATATTTTTTGCGTTATTTAAACAAGCTTTAACTCTAACAGGACAGGTGTTTTAAATTACAAAAAATTAACCAACCACGGTGAAACCATAAAAAGTAATACTATTAGAAGAAGATAAATAAAGTGAAGGATAAATATGGGTTTTTCACGGTAGGGAGTTCTTGTAATCAGTCTATAGCTAATTATGGCAACTGGGATAGAAATAATATATAAAATATAAAAAGACAAAAACAGCGGAACCGAAAGTATGCTCAAGGCAAAACATAACCCCACAACCCGAGGGCCATTTTTTCCAAATATTACCGGCAAAGTCTTTATTCCGTTGGCTTTATCTCCCTCAATATCCTTCATATCTTTGATGTTTATTTCCAATGTAAATACAACAAGCGTTCCTAGGGCCAGAAGCAATGGAAATGTTTGAAATGTTTTGTCCCATGAGACAAAAAAGAAACCAGCAAGGATTGTTACAAGAGAGGCTATGCTTATAAGAAAAGTTGATAATACCGGAATACGTTTTAAACAAAATGGCTCTGCGGAATATATGTGTGAAACAAAAAGACCAACAATACACATATAAAATGGATAAAATCCAGCCGACCACGAACCAGAGAGTGCGATAACCAACCAAATCAAACCAACCTCCTTCATGTCGCTCGTCGTCATCACCCCTTGTACCAGTGGTCTTTCTTTGTTTGATATTTTGTCTATGTCTATGTCAGCTATGTCGTTAATTTGTACAGCGTATAGCCACAAACCAACCCAGGAAATCACTAAACAGACAACACCCAAAATGTCTACCCACGAGGTTAATTTGAAACCCAAAGTATATGCCCCACCCATTCCTAAAAAGAGTAAAGACAAATAAAAAAAGATACGACCCAAACGGGCGTTTTTTACAACAGCTTTAAATTTTTTTGTTTCAATTTTCCAAAACAAGATAGATACAAAAACAAAAGATAGGATAAAAAGTATTTGAGACATTAATTTATTAAACCCTAACTCAAAAAATCTAAGAGGTGTTACAGAAAAAGTGGTTTCGTGCAGGGTGTTATGTAAAATGTTTGAATCTATTAGCAAATTATTTATGTAACCAAATACACTCAAAGAGTTTGAATCTACTCCATTGTTTATATGGGTGAATGTGTAGAGTAACCCAGGAACCGAACCAATCAAAAAGATTAAAAAATATGTGCTAAATACCGCCAAAATTATAGGTAAGACTGTTTTTCTCTTTAACCATACATACCAACCAATACCAAGTAAAATAATTATTATTTCAACACGCATACCATATGTGGCCCATTGCATCGGCTGAAAACTAAAAAATTTAAAGAAATCAACAAGGAGGGTTTGATGACTATCAAAAACATAGGACATCCTATATCCCTTTCCTAGACTAATCACAATATCCAAAATTGGAGCTAGCCAAGAAAGAGGCAGGGCAAACAAAATTAATTTTCCCGCACTTAAAAAATCCTTACTAAAAAATCCAACAATGCAGGCTGTGCCCATCATTACTGTAATAAAAAATAGCAAGTAATGAACAAGAGTGTATGGGTCCGAAGCAATAACTCCAGAGGTTGTCGGATTGGATAAGGCTTCTAAAAAGAAACGGATAAACATTATTCCGGCGAAACCAAGTAGCCATTGTCCCACGGTTATTTTTTGACTTTTTATGTCATCCAAAAATCTTTCTATCATCCCGTTAGAAGTAGGGAATCACCCACTTTCGCGAGATGACTACTCTACCTGAATTACTTTGTTGATAATTTACCTTCATGTTTAGATTCCCGTGACTTCTAACGGGATCATCTGTTTATTGTATTATAAAGTTTCAACCAAGTCTCTAGAGGCAAGTCTTCTGCTCGGGTTTTTAAGTCTATTTTGCAACTCTTAAAAAATTTTATTAAATTATCTTTTTTGTACAGACTACACAGATTTGGGAGTAGCTGTTTTCTTTTGTGGGCAAAACCAGCACGTAACATTTTAAAGAATTTTTCTTCATTTGGCGGTTTAACCGCCAAAAGTTTTTTTCTGGAAATGTTTTTAATAGATAAAACAGCCGAGTCAACAGTAGGTTGTGGTGAAAATGCTCCCCGACCAACAACCCTTACAATTTTCGGCTCCCCATATATTTTTACGGAAAGAGACAGTAAACTTTCTTTTTTATCCTTAGCCACAATTCTTTCGGCTACTTCTTTCTGAACCAGGAGGGTCATTGACTCTGGTTGTTTTTTGGACTGCAAAAACATTCGGAGTATTTGACCAGTAATATAGTATGGAATGTTGGCTACAACTTTGTATGGGAGGTCGTAAAACTCAAAAATTTCTGGGTCAAAGTCTAAAATATCTTTTTCCAACAGCTCAAATTTTCCAGACTTTATTTGTTCTGAGAACTTATTTTGTAAATATGGGATGAGTCGCGAATCCTTTTCTATTGCCACAATTTTTGCTGCGAAGAGTAGCAAGATTTCGGTTAAAACCCCCTCCCCCGGTCCGATTTCCAAAACGATATCTTCTGCTGTTATATCACTTACATCACGGATGGACGTTAAAACGGCTTTTGATTTAAGAAAATGTTGACCTAGAGATTTCTTTTTTTTCACTATTTTGTGTTTAAAAATCTATACTAAACAGAGGTTCTTTCTCCAACTCTCCCAGAAATGATTCATCCTCGGTATATTTCTCGGGAATATCATCTATGAATTCAGATGGCGAATTAACTTCTATCGTTCCAAATATAGTACGGGTATTGGCCCATGTCAAAAAAAGTTTCTTTGCTGCGCGAGTCAAAGCCACGTAAAACAGCCTTCTTTCTTCCTCTTTGTCCTCGTTTGGTCTTTTTCCCTCGTAACTTCTTTTGTGTGGAAAAAGGTCGCTTTCTAATCCAGAAATAAAAACATAATCAAACTCTAACCCCTTTGATGAATGAACGGTCATAAGCTTAACCCCCCTTTTTTCTCCATCTAGGGAGTCTTGGTCGGAGACTAGAGCTGTGTCTGTCAAAAATTTTTCTATAGCTTCTTCTGGCGGATGCACATCATATTCTTTAGCTAGAGAGACAAGTTCCATAATATTTTCTAACCTCTCTACATCATCTTCTTTTCCTGTATCATACATCTCTTTTATGCCGGATTTTTTGATAATATATTTTATTGAATCACTTGGCTTCTCTGTGACTAAAATATTTTTAAACTCTTCCAACATTTTTCTAAAATTGTTTATTTTGGCTCTGGTGTTTTCTGGTAATTCTGTTTCCTGACCAGAAATTATTTTTTGGACGGTCGTTTTTCCTATTCCTCTTGGTGGAATATTTACTATACGCACAAAATCACTCCAGTTTTCTGGGTTAAGAGATGCCTTTATAAAACTAACAACATCTTTTATTTCTTTTCTCTCAAAAAATTTTGTTCCGAGCATTTGATATGGTACACCATGAGAAAGAAAGGCGTCTTCAAGTACCCTGGACTGAAAGTTGGCTCGGTATAGAACAGCAATATTATCATCCTTTGTTCCACCAGAAATTAAATCCTTTGCTTTCATGGCAATAAAATGGGCTTCATCATTCTCATTTCGTGCTTTAAATAAGCCAACCTTTTCCCCTTCTGGGTTTTCGGTGAAAAGTTTTTTTGGTATACGGAAATTGTTTTTTTTAATAATTTCATTGGCTACCGCTAAGATGTTTTTTGTGGAACGATAATTTTGTTCAAGAAAAAAAGTTTTTACATCTGGATATTGTTTTTCAAAATGAAGCATGTTTTTGATCTCAGCTCCTCGCCAGCTGTAAATGTTTTGGTCTGTGTCACCAACAACGCAGATGTTTTTATATTTATCTGCCAATAACTCAACAATACTGTTTTGTACCTTATTTGTGTCTTGGTATTCATCAACGTGGATGTATAAAAATCTTTCTTGATATTTTTCTAAAATATCCTGGTGTTTTTTTAAAAGTTTTAGGGTTTTAAGTAGTAAGTCGTCAAAGTCCAGAGCATGTTCTTTTTTTAACGTGTCATCATATTTTACCCAGACCTTTTTTGTTAGTTCAGATGTTTGGTCGTAACTTTCTCTTTCCAAATATTCTTTTATATCAACCCCCCGACTTTTTTCACCAGATATAATATGTTGAATTTTTTCTAGGTGGTCTTTTGGGTCCATACCAAGATAAACAATTGCGTCTTTTAGTGCTTTTTTTGAATCAGCTTTATCAAAGATATTAAAGTGTCTTGGAAGTTTCAGTAATTCTGCATTTTCTTTTATGATTTGTACCCCAAGAGCGTGGAAAGTACTAACAAAAGGTGTTCTGGAGCTGTGTCTTAAAAGCTTCAACACCCTTTCCCTCATCTCCTTGGCCGCTTTGTTCGTAAAGGTAATGGCTAAAATTCTTTCCGGGCTGACTCCGCTTGAGATGAGGTGAAGAATTCTGTGGGTCAAGGTTTTGGTCTTGCCTGCTCCTGCTCCGGCCACAATTAAAACTGGTCCCTCCGTAGCCAAAACCGCCATTTTTTGTTCCTTATTCAGGTCTTCCAGATAATTTTGCATCTAGTGATTATATCATGGCAAGATCTGTTGTTTGAGGCGAAATCACTGTTTTTTCAAGACATTGCACAGTCAATTAGAAAACAACGACGAAGTACGCCAGCCCGAAGCACTGTTTGAGCGAAGCGAGTTTGCGAAAGGGCCAGTACTGAGGAAGATTGTTTTCTTGATTGACGAGCATAGTAAAATCGTACCAACGATTTATACGTGTCTTGAAAAAACAGTGATGAGATGGCTGTTTATAACTTAGATTGACCCAAGGATTAAAGGGTATATACTAGATTATGTACCGAACTAAAGTTTTAAGATATGGTCTAGTAGAGCCGTATTTTATTACAGAAAAGCAGAATTTATTTTAATTTTTAGCTTATTAAAAGCTCACAACAGGATCCACAGTTTGGGTCCGGTCTTAAAAGCACCAAGCCCCAGAGTTGGCGTTTGGTGGGATCGGAGAAACATGTGGTGAACATAATAACACCTAGTCTCTTGAGCATTGCTCTTTTGGGATTACTTTTAATGCCGTTGCACACAGAAGCCGGTGTTTTTTCTTTTTTTTCTGACTTATTTTCAACCAACGTTCAGGCTGAGGAAGTACAACAACTAAATTCACAAAACATGGCTTTACTTCAAGCCACTCTCTCTCCGAGCCAAATGTCTTCAACCACAAAAGAAGAGGCGACTATTGTTGACGGGACCTCTCTTTTACCAGAGATACAAAAGCCGGCTGACACAAAAACGGTAAGCGAAGACCAGATTAGTTTGTACGTTGTTCACAAGGGAGATACTCTACCAGCCATAGCTAAAATGTTTGGGGTTTCATCTAACACTATTAGATGGGGTAACGATATAAAGGGAAATACAATATCAGAGGGCCAAACTCTGGTTATTTTACCTATTTCGGGTATACAACACAGAGTAAAATCTGGGGACACGCTTCAAAGCATAACCAGGCTTTATAAGGGTGATTTGGAAGAGGTTTTGCAATATAACAACTTAACAAAAAATGCCAAATTGGCCGTTGGAGACATAATAGTTGTGCCCGATGGTGAGGTTATTCCTGTTTCTTTTGGTGGTAGTGTTATATCTAAACCAGCTCCGTTATATCCGGTTTACGAGGGTTATTACATGCGACCACTTATTGGTGGAATTAAAACACAGGGACTACATGACAGATATGCGGTGGACATTTCGGCAGCTCTTAACACAAATATCTTAGCTTCAGCTTCTGGCCAAGTACAGATTGCAAGAACCGGTTGGAATGGTGGGTATGGTAACTATATTATTATCAAACACGGAAATGGTACCCAGACAGTTTATGGTCATCTAAATTCAATATTAGTTAGTGCCGGGGATTATGTAGAACAAGGTCAGGTTATAGGTAAAATGGGTAAGACGGGTAGAGTGAAGGGTCCGACGGGTATACATCTTCACTTTGAAATTAGAGGAGCAAAAAATCCATTTTAAATTTTTATACGAAAAAGGCTCCACGATGGTAGCTTGGAAGCCTTAATCGTGGAGCCTGTTGCCCCAAGGAACATCAATTGTACCTCTCTTTCTTCTCATCATCCCCGAAATCACCCGCTCGTTCGTCGAGATTTTCACGACGAGGAATCCGCCTGGTCACTCCCCGGCCGAGACCGACGTCTGCCACCCGCCTCGTCGACGCATGGCAGTCGAGTCTTGCGAGGAACTCCGCCCCCGAGCCCTTCGGGGGCTTTCGGTACTTCTTCTTTGCCATTTGTTAACTCCCTTCGGTGGGTTTTGTTAGTAGTGCCCCACCTCCTACTTGTATTATAACACAGACAGGTGGTAAAAGTCAAGTTCTCCTGGGGACACATTTTAGATACGAAAAAGGCTCCACGATGGTAGCTTGGAAGCCTTAATCGTGGAGCCTGTGCTCCAAAGAACGTGTGCAGTTCGGGGTGTTTTTTGCGGGCTTGGCCGACCTCCTTGTTTTGTAGAACATGGTGGCCACCCGTATTTTAATCCCCAATGATGAGTCACTTAACTCACCATCCGCCTTCTGACCTTTTGGGCCAGTGGAGGGTTTATCACTTAAAGGCGGAGTATTTCACCCTTCTTGTCCTCTGGTCTCTGCACTGACCTAGACAACGGCATGACGGGAAGAGATTCACATACAAGAGGAGGTCAACTTAGGTGTTTGTTTATCCTCGTGTTCCTCTCTTCCCTTAAAAGGAAACCACAACGTGATTTGCTTTTAAGGAACCCCGAGGAACATTGGTTCCTCAGGGCAAGGTTTGGTAGCTACAACCTTCCGAAGCTCTAATTGGGCAGTCTGGAGTACTCCAGTTGATATAGTGTCCCCCGCCAGTTTTGGCGTGGCACTATACCCATTTGATGTGGTAACACGATGACACGGAGAGCCTTACCCCGTTACCCACTATGCCATGTGGATCATCTGTTACTTACACCTCTTACAGGTGTACCTATCAAATCACACCATTATGGAGGTTCTGGTATCTGCCCGTAGCATACCTACCCCCTTCTTGAATCACTTAATATTAGTGAACCAAGAAGGAGGCAGGTGTTTCGGAAAATTGTTTTTAAGGAACCAACTGTTTCGTCCTGAACTTATTGAAGGACTCATCAGTCGAGATACACATCTCGATACAGTTCTGGGATGACGCTCCAGAAGACGAACAGTGACCGCTTGTTAGGCGCTTCGGTACTTCCCCGAAGTATTATTGTCCCAGTTTCTAACTCGGTAGACTTGGGATTGGTCTACACGGGGCGACGACGACCGGGGAGGTCAGTTCACTTTCGGTCTGGTAAGTCTCTCGGCGTAGGCACGCCGGTGCCTCTCAATCAACTTGTCCGCTTCCTCGCCCGAGGAAACGTACTGTCGCAAGTTGATGGCTCGAGGCATGTCTGGATTTACGGCACAAGCCCTTTCGCCAACCGAGCCGACGTGGAGGTTCAGCCAGTACTGCGAATCTTTCTTCCAGAGGTTGTACGAAACCTCTTTATCGCAGTAGTGACGAACCACCACTGAGTTGAGCTCACACCCACCAACGAACACCGTCAGAACCAGCACCAGCACGACGCCGACGATGACCTTGTTCATATCCACCCCATTTGTTGAGTTTTCACTCCCACTTTGGGGCCCCTCGCAAGTAATGTGTGCGATCCGGGCCAGCCAAAGTGGAAGTGAAAACTATTTATTGTCAAAGCAGTCTGACTTATTGTTAACTTGATTCTAGAGATAGTATATACCAATACCCTTTTTTTGTCAAGCTAAACTGACAAGTCATTTTTACTAACAACGAATATAGTCTTAAATAAGGCCATTTATCACTCTTTGCTTTATAATTGAGACTGACTAGATTAAAAATAAATTGACATGGAGTTTATCTGTTTTGAAATCAATATTTGACAAAAAAATTGTAGGGTGTATACTACCCCTAGAGACGTCAACCTCAACTAATAAGGGAGGCGATATGTGGGACTAGAGCCGGGCGGGCGAACTTGGGGTGCAATAGGGCATCCCAAGTAGGGCCAGTGGGTTTTAGTCCAGCGTAGTTAATTGGTCAGTCAGTCGTTCGGCACTGTTTTTGGAAGGAGTTTTAGGAAAATGGGCGACTAGCTACAAGGTGCCCCACAACCCACTGGGTTGTTGGGCACGCAGCGAGGGTCATCCTTTGTGGGAGACCCGACAAACAGGGCCTGGCCGGAGTAACATCCGGCCGGGCCTTCATCATTTGTGTTTATTGTTTGTTTTTCAGATTATCAAAAGCTAGATTGAATAAGCTTTTAAATGTTTCGGCAAAGTCTTTACTCTTTATATATATTCCTGATAGCTCTTTACCTAATACGCTAATTCTGACCTTATCTTTATATATACTTATATCAGCAAAGAAAGGATATTTTTTTTCATCAACCCGTATTCTTTCTGCTAATTCATCCGATTTTTTTTCACCTTTTGACCAATTATAGAGGGTTTTTGCTTTAATTCCCGCACTGGTTCTTGTATTTTTGTATTTGTCTGTTTCTGTAGATTTAAAAACCTCATCAAGAAGGTCTTTGGAATATATTATATAAATTGGAGAACCATCAGGGTTTCCGTCGTAAACATCTTCATTGGTACTAAGGATTCCTTCTTTACCAGAAAAGAATTTTACCGTTGGTTTCTCTCCCGTTTCCTTTTGAAAACTTTTTATTTGAGGAATAATATCATTTACAAAACGATTTTTTAATTCACCCAAGAAAGTTTCTTTTCTTTCTATAAATAATTTTAGTCTCTCTGGTGGTTCGGCCACATACTTGGCTTTTTTATTTTCATCTATTTCACTCACTAGACCTTTTTTAGCTAACGAATCTAGAATGGTGTAGACAGTCGGTCTTTTGATTTTTGTTTTATTTGCCAAATCAACAACAGAAGCGTTCTCCATCTGGATTAATTGAAGATAAATCTTCACCTCTTTGTCACTCAACCCGGCATCTTCAAGATATTTTTCTATCATATTGTGCGTATTATACCATACGTGTCAAACCAAATAAAAATTTTTAACCAAAAAGCCCCGATGGCTCTTTGGCCACGCGGGGGCGTGAGTTTAGGCGGATTGCCGGCGCGCTCGGTATCGGCGCCAGTCGCCCCACATGTCGATGACGAACATTCTCAAGATGAGAACTGTCAGGACACTGGTTGCCCAGAGGGCAATGCTGGTGGCATACAGGACCCACAGCCAGAATGTCCCCAGCTCTGCCTGCGCTTGCGAGTACAGCTTCAGGGTGATTGGGTTGATGTTGTAGCAAACCAAACCAGTGCTGGCGGCCGCGACGATGAATGATACCTTCCCCCTCCACCACATCGACAACCCCCAAATTCCATAGAGGGTGCCGATTGCACTGAGTGTTGCGATAGCAAAACTCAGTGGCCAGAAACCATGGAGTGAAATCTGAGTCACCATATCTAACCTCTCTTTCCTGCCAATATTATATACTTATATTGTTGTCTTGTCAACAAATTATATATTTTGATATTTTTTGGGACGGTAGTTAATCGCTTCCATAATATGATTTTCGGAAATATTCTCTGAACCACCCAAGTCCGCAATTGTGCGGGCTAGTTTTATTATTCTGTGATATGAACGGGCGGAGAGGTCTAATTGTTTTGCTGATTTATTCAAAACTTCTTTCACTTTATCCGACAAGACAATGTGTTTGACTAAATCTTTTGGAGAGAGCTCGGCATTTGTTTTTGTTTTGAGTCCTAGCTTTTTATATCTTTGCTCCGCTATTTTTCTGGCCCTTTCTACACGAGGCTTCATAACATTTGTTCCCTCGTGCATTTCCCTGCTATCAGTTAATTTTTCGTGTTCAACTTTTGAAACTTCTACCCACATATCTATTCTGTCTACAATCGGTCCAGACATTTTTCTTTTATATTTTTCTATATTCTGTGCAGAACAAATACACTCCTTACCTTTCACTCCATAATTTCCACATGGACACGGGTTCATTGTGGCAATTAAAATAAAATGTGCTGGGTATCTTGCGCTTCCCTTTGCACGAGAAATAGTTACCACCCTATCTTCCAAAGGTTGACGTAAACTTTCCAAAACCTTTTTATCAAACTCAGGAAACTCATCCATGAATAACACTCCCTTATGTGCGAGCGTGACTTCTCCGGGTTTTAAATTACTTCCACCACCGACGAGAGAGACATAAGAGGCGGTGTGGTGTGGTGAGCGAAAAGGTGGATGTTCTATCAAACCCTCTGACAACATTCCACCAATAGAATAAATAGAAGTAACTTCTAACATGTCATCAAACGAAAGTTGTGGAAGTAAATGTGTAAATGCTTTTGCGAGCATTGTTTTGCCTGTCCCCGGAGGTCCATACATTATTATATTATGTCCACCGGCCGCAGCGATTTCTAATCCCCTTTTTGCCGACTCTTGACCTTTTATATCAGCAAAATCAATATCAATTTCTCGTGCGATTTTCTTTTTCTTTATTTTTTTGAACTTGGGGATCTCTTTGTGAATTATTCCAGTATCCCCAAGTTCATCCGCCGATGAGGCGGACCGTTTTGTATTTATGTGTTGCAAAACCTCTAACAAACTCCCTGCGCCATAAACAGTAATACCTTCTATATTTACAGCTTCCTCGGCGTTCTCTTTTGGCAAAAATATCTCTTTGAAGCCTTCTTTCTTGGCTTTTTGGGTAATAGGTAGAGCGCCTTTTATTGGCCTAAGTTCGCCATCTAAAGACAGCTCTCCAACAAAGATTCTATTTTTTGTATCTGCTTTTATGTCTTCCGAGGCCAGAAGATATGCAATAGCAATCGGTAAATCAAAAAGCGGACCCTCTTTCTTTATGTCCGCCGGAGCGAGTGATACTACAATTTTTTGATTTTTATTTTTTGGTGATTTGAAACCAGAATTTTTTATCGCTGCCCCAACCCTGTCTTTTGATTCCTCAATTGACTTGTCTCCTAGACCAACGATAGAAAACGAGTGAAGTCCCTTGGACAAATCAACCTCAATATCAATAATTTGTGCAGTAAGATGCGTTGTCTGTGCGCTGTAGATTTTTGAAACAGCCATAATAAAATAATTCTACCACACCAAAAACTTTTATAGTACAATATAAATATGGAAAAAGATTTTAATAGCTGGAATGAGGAGAAAAAACAGACAGATAAAAAAGAAGAACCAATTATTTTTTATGAGAGAGAGGTCTGGTGGTGTATTACAGGTGTAAATGTTGGAGTTGAAATAGATGGTAAACACGAACTTTTTCTCAGACCAGCTGTTGTTATAAGAAAATTTAACAAAAATATGGCACTGGTTGTGCCAACAACCAATCAAGATAAAAATAATAAGTATTATTTTCTTGTATCAGGTGAGGACGAAAAATCATATAATACCTGCCTGTCTCAAATTCGCTCCATAAGTTCAAAAAGATTATTTAGAAAAATTGGTACTGTTAATGAAAAGGATTACAACCTACTTTCAGATAAAGTTTCAAATATGGTCAAAGGGGTTTTGTAAACGACGAAACCGCGCCTTGCGACACGGTTTCTCAGAGGCCGAAGCCCATAATCTCTAATATTGTACAGTAAGTAGTCTTAAAAAGTCAAGCAAACGAAACGTTAACTAATTTATGCGTTAAGAGGTATCATCTGTGCACTGTAAATTTTTGAAACAGCCATGAAATAATCTTATTCTAACCAAGACCCTTTTTGAATTTTACCCAAAATATATATTAATCTCATATGGTTTAAGGGGTCCTCTTTGATATGTAAGATTGTGTATTTACCTGTCTTTAATAATTCATTGATTTTTTCATAACCAAATTTATCATCTTTAGAGACTATTTCATAAACTGCACGGTTTTTTCGCCAAGCTAAAATAGAGATAATAATTGCTAGGATGCTAAAAATTGATGTAACATAATTCATATTATTTCTTTTCATCAAACCACTGAGGGGCAATATCTTTAATTGAAAGTTTCAGCCGTCCACGTTCGTCAATTTCTTTTATGACAACTGGAACAATATCACCAACTTTCATAACTTCACTAGCCGACTGAAGTCTTCGTGGAACGATTTCTGAAATGTGAACTAAACCCTCCGTGTTACTTCCAGCCAAACGAACAAATGCGCCGAACTCGGCGATTTTTACAACTTCGGCGCGAGCTCTGTCTCCCACTAGAAACTCGTGCGTCATTTCTTCAATAATTTTTTTGGCTTGTTCGCAGGTATCTCCCTTGCCTGTAATAAATACAGTTCCATCATCATCTATATCAATTGCGTCAACTCCGGTTTTTTCTTTTATTTCTTTAATTGTTTTACCCCCCGTTCCGATAACAAGTCCTATCTGGTCTTGTTTTACTTTTATTGAAACAATGTGTGGCGCGTATTCTGAAATTTTCTCTCGAGGAGTTGCGATTGTGTCTGTCATGACTTTCAAGATTTGTAATCTAGCTGATTTTGCTTTCTCAAAAGCGTCTTTGAGAATATGAATTGGAATTCCAGCAACCTTAACATCCATTTGGACAGCTGTAACACCAATTTCTGTCCCAGCCACCTTGAAATCCATGTCTCCATGGTGGTCTTCTGGTCCTTGGATGTCGGTTAAGACAACATAGTTTTTTTCGTCTAACATCATAAGTCCAGAAGCGATTCCAGCAACAGGACGAGCGATAGGCACGCCACCATCCATCAAAGCCAAACATCCAGCACAGACAGAAGCCATTGATGTAGAGCCGTTTGAGGCCATTGATTCTGCCACCAGGCGAATTGTGTAAGGAAAAGTTTCTTTGTTTGGTAGAACAGGCAAAAGGGCTTTTTCTGCTAAAGCACCATGGCCAATCATTCGGCGGTTGGTTCCACCCATTCTTCCCACCTCACCTACGGAATATGGAGGGAAGTTGTAGTGAAGCATAAATCTTTTGTGGCTTTCCTGTGGCTCCATGTTGTCTATAAGCTGTGCGTCTCCCGGAGCGCCAAGTGTCAAAACAGACAAGACGTGTGTTCCTCCTCTATAAAAAATTCCTGTGCCATGTAATATTTTTGAAATACCTCCAACTTTTGCCAGAAGTGGTCGGAGCTCATCCATCTTTCTGTTATCTGGTCTCTTTTTGTTTTTTATTATTTCTTCATGAATAGCTAAGTCAATTTTTTCTTGCAAATAATCCATGGCTAAACCGTATTCGTTCTCATTTTCTATTACTTTAGCTTCCTCAGCCCAGAGTGTTGCTAGGTAAGAGAGGTCTTCCTTACCTGGATTGCCAGAGAAAACTCTTTCCATAAAAACTGGTTGTACTTTTTCTTTAAACAGGGCAAACGTCTCTTTTGAAACTTCTGGTTTTGGTATTTTTACTTTTTCTTTTCCGAGTTCAGCAAATATTTTTTCCTGGAATTTTTGCAATTTAGCTAATTCTGTTTTTGCTAAGTCCATGGCTTTCAAAATTTCTTCCTCTGGAACTTCGGAACTTCCAATTTCAATCATATTGACCTTGTCATCTTTTATACAAACCAAAAGGTCCATCTGATAGCTCTCTGTATTTCTCTGCGTGTATGTTGGGTTTACAATAAATTCACCATTTTTGCCTATTCTTATAGCCCCAACAGGCCCATTCCACGGAATGTGAGAAGTGCCTAAGGCCACAGAAGCGGCTAGTACAGCCAAAATATCAGGGTCATCCTCACCGATAGAAAGTACCGTTACGACAACTTGAATTTCATTACGAATCCAATTATCAAAGAGTGGTCTTATTGTTCTATCTACTATTCTTCCAGATAAAATAGCGTCGTCCGTTGGTCGTCCCTCTCTTTTTTGAAAACGTGAGCCTAAAATTTTTCCGGTAGCGTAAAATTTTTCTTCAAAATCAACAGTCAAAGGAAAAAAATCAGTTCCATCTTTGGCTTTTTTAGACATGACTGCAGTTGCTAAAACAACAGTATCTCCATATTGAACAAGACACGAACCATGCGCTTGGTCTACCAGGTCACTAAATTCAACTTTTAATTCTCTGCCACCGAAATCAGTCGTGTATATTTTGTTGGTCATGTCGGTATTGTTAGGCGTTCATGTGGGCCTTGCAGGTTTTGGCTGAAGGATTCGCTTCCAACCTATCTTCTTCAATTTGCTCTCCACCAACTTCACAAATACCATATTTCCCCCCCTCTATTTTCTTGAGAGCGCTCTTTACGTCATTTAGCTGTGTTTCTAACTGGTTTAACTCTGAGCTGTTTTCTTCAAACTGAGCTATGTCGTCAGCCACATCAAACTCATCAGCATTGTCGTCGTCAAGGTTAGTACTTACTGCTTCCCAGTCTCCTTTTTGGTCTGGGTTTTTTCTGCCAATAGAGGCAAGTTGACCCTCTAAAACCTCAGCTTCTTTTAATAATAAGTCTTTAAAATGTTGTGTGTTTAGTTCCATATAGACCACATCGTAACAAAATAAAACCCCTATGTAAACGGGTTATCTAACCTGCTTACTTATATTATATTTACCAATAAGAGCATTTAAAATATTTTCGTTGGTAGTGATGACAAGAGTTTCTTTGTCTATAAAAGAATAGAGTAGCATGGTTTTACCATTCTCATTTTGTAAAATACGAAGGTCCTTGTTTTTTAGAGTTTTGTCAATGAATCCTTTGTTCGACAGAGTGGTGCCTTGAGGAATTGAAAATATTTTTCCCAAGTCAGAAACCATATATTTTTCCCACTTAAGCATTCCACCAAAACTATTTGCGAAATCATTTGTGGTCAAAATAATAAAAGGCTCGTTTGTATCAAACGAATATATTCCCAACATATATTCTCCATCAAAAGACCTTGCTAGGGCCGTAGGTATTTGGGGAGCGATAAGCAACAAAACGTCTTCTATCTTGGCCGGTGTACTGGAAGCGTTTACTGTGTTTATATATAGAACCGAATTTACAGGAAGATTAAAGGACTTTTTTTCTGAAAGAATATCCGAACTGATTCTTTCTCTAGTGGAAGCAAGTACAGGCTCTAGTTTTTCTTCCGAGAAACTTATCAGGGCTTTTGTTTTTTGTTGGGTCACAACCTCATCCTTGGACTTCAAATAGAAAATTGAAACAAAGGTGATAATTCCAAGAAGCAACATTATACTACCCAAAATAATAAAGAATTTATTTCTTGCACTGGAGTCATCTGGCATTTCAAGTTCAGACGAAGTTTGGTCTCTTCGGTTTTGTTCGGCGGCTAAAATTGAAGAAGCCGAATAGTGGTTTTTTTGAACAGCTTCCTCAACGTCTCCTTGATATGTGCGGAGTGATTTAATAGAAGGTTTTACTTCTTGAGTTTCCTCTTCTTTTGTTTCTTTTTCAGGATCCATTTTGTTTATGTGGTTCTGCGACTACGTCTATTTATACCAAAACCAATTAAATATTTGCGAGGATTTTCATCTAAATCAATGAAGTCGTCGCTGGCTTCTATGAGTTTTGCAGATGTGGCTTTGCCAAATGACATAACCTCAACCTGACAACCTACGTTTTGAAGATATTCAACCAACGGTATAAAGTCTCCATCACCGGTTACAAGAATAATAGCATCAAGTTTTGGGGCAAGTTTGATTACATCAACTGCCAGTCCAACATCCCAATCCCCTTTCTTTGCCCCACCTGAAAATATTTGGAGGTTTTTTGTTTTTGTTTCAATACCCATTTTCCCCAGGGCCTCAAAAAAATTTTTCTCATCTCCTGCCTCTGTGGTGATGACATAGGCCACAGCCCTAGTAAGAGACCTTCCTGCTAAACCGTCTTTGACCACCTGGTCAAAGTTTACTTTCGCACCATAAATGTTTTTAGCGCAGTGGTATAAGTTTTGTGTATCAATAAAAATACCAACCCGCTGATTTTTGTGTTTAATTACACTCATAAATGTATATAAATATTAAAAAATAATAATAAAACTAAAATATAAAAAAATCGACAGTAAAATTATACCACAAGTATTGCCGTCTCTCCGAATCACAACTTTTTCAAGACATTGCACTACTAACAACGAGTTAATAATTTCGTTGAATCATGTCTCGAGACGGGCCTTGCGAGACGAGAGGTGAGAAGTGATGTTATCACTTCGTAAAAGCACGAGGAATTTTTCAGCAGAAAAATATCCGTGCCCAGCGAGAGATATGATGATAAAGAAATTATTAACGAGGAGGCTTTATTTTTTCAAACCCAGCTTTTTGGTTAGAGCGTTGTAACGCTTTGGAGATTTTTTCTCAAGATACTTCATGTGAGCCTTTCTGTCGGCAACCATTTGCAAAAGTCCGCGTCTAGAGTGGTTATCTTTGTTGTTTTTCTTTAGGTGTACGGCTAATTCATCTATTCTTTTACTCAAAATAGCAATCTGAACCTCTGGAGAACCAGTGTCTGTGTCGTGTACCTGAACATCTTTAACGATTTTTGATTTTTTTGTCTTTGTTAACATTGCCTGAGTAGCATATCACAAAACCCAACGCTTTGCAAGATGTTGATTTGTTTGCATAAAAGGCCAAAAAACAAGACATATTTGTGTAAAAATCTGTAACCAAGGTATAATATAACTGTTTAAATAACTAAATTAAATATATGAGATTTGAAAGATCTGGTGTAACTGGTGGAATCGTTGAGGAGGAATTATTCGGCAAAAGTCGTTACGAAGAAATGACCCACATAAATGAGGGAAGTTTTAAGTTTGTATCAGTCCCTGTTATCATAAATCAGCTCAGAAAAATGCAACCTTCAGATCCAACTGATCCTGGACGCGATTTTGCTAATACCGTTCATTATTATGTTTTTGAAGAATTAGGAATTGACGCTAAAGATTTAAGATTCTACACGTCTGTAAAGTCTCCTCTTGATGTATTTCAAGGAATAGATGCATGGTTTGAAACTGGAGACAATGGAAGCATGAAAATGGTAACTATTGACTGCACATTAAACCCAAAAAAAGATGAACATAAAGCTGATATAATATTTTTAGTCCCGGAGGGAGGACTTGATAGAAAAGTTGACAAAGAACAATTTGTACACTATAGTAAGAAACTAGCGACCGAAGTGGTCAAGTTCTTAGGGAATTAGCCATGGACAAAGAAAAAAAAATCACGGAGAAACTGTTTGGTAGTGTCGATGCGCGGAGACGAGTTCATGACGCAAATCTGAACTCGGAAGACTTGGAAGCACTGACTGCCCCTCTTCGTGGTGAAGCTAAGATGGAGGTGATCAATGTTTTCTGTGTAGGTCACCACAGCGTCTTCCCCATTTCTCTCGACGGAAGGACAGAACTGACCAATATGGCAGGTGCGGAGGTGCCAGCCAGTTGGGATGGGAAGTACTTCCAAGTCTCCAGTTGTCCATTTTGTGCCAAAGACACGAATTTCCATGGGCCAGTTCTGAAGGATTTCAGGATGTAGGTTCTGGGAACGTGTTGTTTGGGTTTCAAGGGGTCCTCTCGTGGGACCCCTTCTTCATATAGTTTGGATCGAATATTTTGCGACATGATAATGTTGCAAAATATTCGTAGATTATTCGACTTTTTAAGTTGAACAATCTATATTGTGCGACACTGGTTCGTGTTATAATTAATCCGAACACCAAATTTGGCATAGTTGCATCGTGTTTTCACAATGTCTGCGGTTTAATTTTAAGCTATTAGAATAGCACCTTGTGATAAATACTTAACAAGCAACAAAAACACAATGCCAAAATTGGTGTGCGGATAAATGGCACAAGGTCTAAAGCAACTCAAACAGCAGTTTTTGGAATATATAGAGATAGAGCGTGGTCGTTCTATGAAAACCGTAGAAAATTATGACCATTATCTGACTCGTTTTTTGAGTTTTATAAAAACAGACAACCCAACAGAGATTAAAGACGAAACAGTCCGCCAATTTCGTCTTTGGTTAAACAGACAACTGACAGGACACGACAAAACCAAGCAGGATACCTTATCCAAAAAAACTCAGAATTATTATCTTATCGCCATTCGTGCTTTTCTCAAGTATCTTGCACGACAAGAAATCAAAACTCTTCCCTCTGAGCGGATTGAACTTGCTAAAACAGGAGAGCGAACACTTGACCTCATTACTCATATAGAGTTACAGCGACTTCTCAATGCCCCAAACGGCACAGACATAAAAAGTTTGCGTGACAAGGCTATTTTGGAGCTATTGTTTTCGACCGGACTTCGTGTTTCGGAGCTTTGTTCCTTAACCTCGGATATCAACTTAAACTCCGACGAATTATCTGTTCGGGGAAAAGGCGGAAAAGTGCGTGTGGTTTTCATTTCCGATGAAGCAAAAAAAAGTGTGAAAGAATATCTAAAAGCACGCAAAGATATGAGTGACGGCCTTTTTGTTCATGTGGGTAAAGAGGTGGTTAACAAACAAGCCAATCCCCTTCACAAAAGGACTGTTGAAAGAATTGTAAAACAGTACGCAATTAAGGCCGGTATTTCAAAAAGAGTTACTCCACACATGCTAAGACACTGCTTTGCCACAGATTTACTCGGCAATGGTGCAGATATTCGTTCAGTCCAGGCTCTACTTGGGCATTCAAGTATTATCACTACGCAAATATATACTCATGTGACGGATAAGCATTTAAGAGACATACATAAGAGGTTTCACAATAAGCCTTAATTATTTCATAACAAAAGTTGACAAAACTATTTTTTGTGATATTTTGAGACCAGAGAGGTATTCCCTCAAAAATATAGAGAGGTAATTTCATGCTGTGTACCTTATCAGAGCAAGAAAGACAAGCCGTCCAGCATTTTGACGATAGGGTTCGTCGAGGTGATCTGGAGGAACGGCGAGCCTTCCTAGACGACTTCATCATGTCGGCTTTCCTGGCTTTGCCTGAAGACCCAGAAGTTGTTGACGTCGGATGTGGGTTCGGGCGGGCAGTTCCGCTTCTGGAACGAGTCGGTTTTACCCGTTACCTCGGAATTGACCCCTCGGAGAAGTCGATCGAACACTGCCGAGGGAAGTTTCCAGGGCATGCGTTTGAGGTGGATGAAGTCAGAACGATTGGCTTTCACTACCCGAGTCGTTTCGATGCCTTCTTTCTGACCGCGGTACTCATGCATCTTCCCCCACAGGACTTGGGTGTAGCTGTCAGCTCACTTCGGTTGAGCCTGAAAAAGGGGGCGGTGGGCCTCTTCTCCCTTCCCTACAGTAATGTGGGGGTAACGAGGCAAATCGAAAGCGTGGGGGGTCTGACAGTTACCCTTTTCGCAATTGACGAGGTGATTCGGATTTTCACCTCCAACGGCTTTGAACTGCCGGACACGAATGTGTGTGACCCCATGTTTCTCGGTCACGCCGTGGCGATCTGACTGTGTCGCCCAAACAACCCGCTTCTAACAAAGAGTTCGCTCTGCGTTGGGGCGGATTTCTTTTTATAAAAAATTTCGTGATAAAGAATAAATTTTAAAAAGTGGGCCATCGTAAGATGGCCCACCAGTCTTACTCCATCGGTTCCCTGTCGACAATGTTACCGTCGTGGGTGATGTGAAGTTTCATCAGGGCTTTCCTGATGATCTTCAACTCGAATCGGAGAGCCGTCTCGATGTCCTTGTGCTTGCCCGACCTGACCTCCTCAAGAAGGTCTTCGAAACAAGCTTCGGTGAATTGCAGAGCGCCTTCGACTGCTTTCTTGCTGTACCCACTCGGAGGCATTGCCTCCCCCTTTCTTGGAATAATTTCCGTTCATAAGTATATGGTAGTGTATGATTATTTAATACACAATAGACACTAAATAATTATAAATACAAAACGGCACTTATTTCTGGCTGCGATTTCATTTATTTGTGTTGTGTGACTAAATACAACAAAACTAGAAATTTTTGCTGTTTGACCAAAGTGTCTCAAACATTATTCTGTATGAATCTGATATAACCCTACTTTCAATCCAAATCGCTGTTTTGTCATAGAAAGAGACTAACAAGAGTTTATCGTTAAATATATCAATGTTTATTTTAAGAGGAAAAACTTCTAGATATCGTGTTTCTCTGTTGTATTCTTTATCAAAAAAAGAACTTTCTTTTGCACTCTCTGATTTATGTACGAGCATCCGGCTTGATGATTTTTGATCTTTAAATTTTTTATTCCATTTTTTCCAGTATGATTCAGGAAAAAATTTATAAATGTCTTCAACCGAACCTACCAGAGACAATACTTCAACTTCTTTACAGTTATCTAGCTCTTCTTCATAAGCTTCTTTTACCTTATTTAGTCCATCATAATATTTAATTGTAACTCCCCACTTTTCTTCTGGTACCATTGATTCATATAATGGCAGTGAACTTTTTATGTTTTCGAAAATACTTTCTGCGTTGGTTATTTTTTCTCTTCCTATTCTTAATAATTTGTTTGGATTACAGGCAATATACTTCCTTTTGTTTTTCCTGGCCATTTCGATAAAACCAAGACTTAGTAGGATTTCTGAATTTTGATATATCTGCTGACGATTTATTCTGACCACCTTAGATATTTCTAGTATGGACATGATCCCATTATTGAGTAGGGTCAGATATATTAAGCTTTGAATTTTTGTTAGGCCAAGTTCAAGTAAAGGCTCTATTTGATTGTTAGTAAAATTTATCATATATAAATTATAGCAGTTATCTTATCAAAATGTTAAAATTCTTGTATGAAAATTATTTCTTGGAACGTAAATGGAATTAGAGCAGTACATAACAAAGGGCTTTTTGTGCCTTTTGTAGAAAAATACAAGCCAGATGTTATTTGTTTGCAAGAAACCAAAGCAAAACAACATCAAAGTGAAGTTGACTTGCCGGAATATGAGGAATACTGGAACTCAGCAGAAAAGGCTGGTTATGCTGGAACTGCAATTTTTACAAAAGAGAAACCAATTAGTGTGGTGCTAGGGTTTTCAGAAGAAATCTGCAAGAAATATAAAATAAAAGACGACGGTTATGGCAATCCAAACACGGAAGGACGTGTTATAACAGCCGAATTTAAGGACCTATACGTTGTAAATGTTTATACACCAAATTCTAAAGAGGATTTAAGTCGTCTCCCCCTTCGTTACAAGCAGTGGGACCCAGCTTTTTTAGAGTATGTTGGAAGTCTCCAAAAAACCAAGTCAGTTGTCTTTTGTGGGGACATGAATGTAGCACACACAGAAGATGACTTGGCCAACCCCAAACCAAACGAAGGTAAGCATGGATACACAAAAGAAGAAAGAATTGGTATGGACAAAATGATATCAGCCGGATTTGTTGATACCTTTCGAGAGTTTACAAAAGGCAAGGGCCATTACACCTGGTGGGCTCCGTGGGCCAATGCTCGTGCAAACAATGTCGGTTGGCGCATTGACTACTTCTTCGCAAGTAAGGGTTTGTTACCAAAAATAAAAAGCTCTCGCATTTTGGCAGATATTCTCGGTTCCGACCATTGTCCAATACAAATAGAAATTGGATTATAATTAAGTGGTGGTAGAATGATAAAGATGAAAACCGATCCAAATAGTGAACAACCAACATTACCCACAAACACACCTTTAAGCCTTGTGCCAGATCCAGACACGGAATCAAAACCAGCAACTGATATAGAGAATATTAATTATCTTGCTACTCAAATTGGTAGACAAGCAGACGAGCTTCGTGGTCTTTTTGCCGAGGCGAATAAAATCACTGAAGCCACTGCTCCTGCAGTAGAAAAGGCCAAGGCTCTTTATGAAACAATTACAAGAGAAGTTGCGGAGTTAGAAGGAAAGAAAAAAGAAATTGAGGAAAATATCTCTAAAGATGTCTCTATTTGGCAAAGTGTTCAACAAGAGATAAAAAAAGAAATAGACAACATTACTAAAAAACTTAGTGATCCAAAAGAAGCAAAAAAAATAGTCCAAATTTCTCGCAAGGTATTAGAAGAAAGGTTAGAACATCTTATTCATTCAAATGAGGAATTAATAAAAATTCTTCAGGATGGACAAATTTCTCCAGAAGAAATCACCTCACTTCAATTGAGTGGATTGGATATTCCCCAAGGTGCGTCTGAGTCGGTTGTTCATGCGTCTGAATTATATGAGATAACAAACCAAATATCTGGGCGAAAATTGGTATTGGTGAGGTTATCTCCTTTATTAGAAGATGTGTGGATAGAAGAGAAAAAAACTGAAGAAATAAGAAGTGGTCAAGAGGCAGGATTAGAAAAAGAAAGAGAAGAAACAGAAAAAGATTTATCTAATCTCAAAAAAATAATGACAGTATTTGCTAGGGAGTCTGTTTTATTAGGAGGTAATGACTGGGATCCTGAATCTGTCTGTAAAGAAATAGAAGAGGTTGGAAAAATTATTCAAACATACGATAAGTTTGGTGGTAATTCTCAAGGAGAATCTTTTCGGGTAAGACTTCAAATAAGATTAAAAAGTGCAATTAGTAAAATTCTCTCATACTTTGAAGATGTAAAAAAATCTTCTGGTGAAGCTGTACATCATTTTAAATCTGCGATAGATTTGCATAAAAAAGGATATTTAAATGATGTAGACTTTGGTAAAATCTTGGCAAGAAATATAGAAAACGCTGTGTTGTCTAATAATAAGACTGAACTTGAAACAATCTCTTCTCTACTTACAAGTAATAATATATTAGATATATCAATTACTAATCAGGATAGTGAAAGAATTGTAATTGCTTGTGATTATTTAGGAGGGTTGGACGTATTTTTGGATAAATTATTTCCATTTATAAAATTAAAAAGTAGACAAAAAAATCCTGCTTTTTCAAAAATTTCTAAAGCACTTAGTATAAATAAAACAAAAAAAGAAAACCTATCTGAAGCAGAATTAATAGCTCTTGCATCATATTTTGCAAGTGAGGGTGATACGAGATATTTGAAAGATCTGGGAGATGATGATGCTCGTCAGACGGTCTTTTTTTCACTCAGAACATTTTTAGAATCTGGTAAAAAAATGTCAGGTCAATATGAGGAATTTTTTTCAATTGTTTCTAAGCTTTGTGAGGGTGAAAAAGAGGGTTTAGTGTCTTCTCTCATGCACAAACTTAGCTTGTCCAAGGAATCAGGAGCTGGTTTTAAGAATTACTGCAGAAGCATGATTGAAAGGCACATTAAAGATCAATTATCAAATGAAAAAGAGGGTGAGAGAGAGATTTTTCTTGTAAAGCTATTTAAACTAGAAGAATCATTTCCAAACATTGCCGAAAAAATAAAGAAAAGGAGGGAACTTGAGGAGTTTTTTATAGAAAACAAAAAAAGAATTGATGAAATTGTCGATTTATTGGCTGAGGGTGAAACAGATAGTGCTATTAGAAAAATAAAAAATTTAAATCTTTCAGAAGAGATAGTTCAAGAAGTTGCTAAGCGAGCGATTATACACAGTTTTACAAAAAGTCGTGATTCTAGGGCTATTGAAATACAAAAGCGTTTTACTGTTCCAATAGAGTTCTTTCAGACTTCTGAATTTCAAAAAATCGTTAAATTAGGATTGATAGATATGTTATCATACAGTAATTGTTTTGAAATTAAAAATATAATTGTTTTGTATAATATTTCAGATGAAATCTTGCAAGACCCAGTAGTTCAAGAAGCTGTCAAACCATTTGTTTTAAAGATGTTGTCTGACCGGTGGCTTGTAGACAATGTGAGTTTTATATTTGAAAAGTTTAAAGTTTCAAATGATATTTTACAAAGCCCAGAAATCCAAGAAGCTACTACTTATTGTGCTTTTAACCTCATTCGAAATGGTCGTGTGGTAGAAGCTGGGCAGGTGATAAAACTATTTGGAATGAATGTTGCTCAAAATCCGAAAATTCAAGAAGCCATTAATACACTTATTTTAGATAAACTTTCTTCAGAGACTAGTTTTAGTACCTTCGAAAGTATTTTTAGTAATCTAGATGTTTCAGATGAAGTGTTACATAGTCCAAAGATTCAAGAAGCTGTTAGGGATAAAATCACAAAAAATCTACTTTTTGATAAATTCCTTGTTGCCAAAGAACTAATAAAGGCATTTAGGGTTCCTCAGGAGGCCAAGGACGCCATAATTAAAAAATATATCTTGGGCTGTTCTTCTTCTGAGCTTCGTGTCAAAACCGTAGCATTGCTTCGTGATATGGAAGTTTCAGATGTGATACTTCAAAATAATCAAATTCAGGAACATGCTAGAAAGGTCATTAGCCAGAGTTTATCAGAGGTATCTTTCGATAGGGCAAAGGAGGTAATAAGAGTATTTAAAGTTCAAGAGAGTGTTGTTTATGAAATAGTCAAAAATGCCATTATTTCATGCGATTCCTCGGGAAATAACATCAAACTCCAAATATTAATTGATAATTTTCAGTTGCCAGACAGTATTTTAAGTAGTCCGGAAATTCAAGAAGTTGCCAAGAGGAAGATAATTAAGGATTTATCTAGTGGTAATATTGATCAAGCTATAAAAACAGTAAAACAGTTTAAGGTCTCGCAAGAAGTGTTGCAGAGTCCCGAGATACAGGAATCAGTCAAGAGTTGGATTATTAGGCAGCTAAATGTTGATTCTCGCTTATCTTCTGTACACGATTTTGATGAGAGCATTAAATTATTAGTCAGTGTAATTAAGATTTCTGAAGAAACGTTACAGAGTCCAGAAGTGCAGGAAGCGGTTCAGGAAGAGATTATTCAGCGTTTGTCTCTCACTAGAAAAAGCCCGGTTAGTGCTAGAAAACTAGCCGATATGTTCAAAGTTTCAGAAGAATTTATGCGCGGTCCCAAGGTTCAAGGGGCTGCTGGAGAACTCATTAAGTTGTTTTTTGCTCAAAAAGAATTTCCTACTGGTCAGGACGTAGTAAAATCATTTGGTGTTTCGAAAGAAGATACTGATAAAATAATTAAAGAGCTTATCATCAGCAATCTTCATGTTGATATGGGTTGGATATCTGTAGCAGTTGATAAGCTGGGTATTTCAGACGAAATCTTTCAAGACACAGAAATTCAAAGAGAAGCAGTAACCGTGATGGATACCAAACTTTCATTTAAATGGTATGATTTGGTTTTTGTAGGTACAATGGTTGAAAGGTTTAAAATTCCACAAGAATCAGTTCACAAAGCAGTTCAAAAAGCGATTAGTCAGTATCCGTCAGAAGGGAATGATGAAAGAATCGAAGATGTTGTCACCCGACTTGGAGTCTCTGAGGAAGCTATACAAGACCCGGAAATTAAAAAATATGTAACTCGTCGAGTTGTTGCATATATATCCGCTGGACACATAAAAAATGCAGTGAAAATACTCGAGATGTTTAAAGTTCCAAAAGAATTTTTACAAACCCCAGAAATTAAAGAGGCCACCAAAAAGGGAATAGTAGGTGCACTTTCCCAGGGTCATGTTAGAGAGGCAAAGAGAATGGTGGACGAATTCTCTGTTTCAGAAGAGGTTATAGAGAGTCCAGAGGTTAAGAGTGCAGGCAGAGCGGGAATAATCATACGGCTTTCTCGCAAAGAGATTCCTGCTGTTGAGAAAATACTTAATACGTTTAAAATTCATAGAGACATTCTTCAAGATCCAGAGATTCAACAGATTATCAAAGATAACGGTCTGGACATTAAGTAATAAGTTCTAGCCACTGCCCTATTCTATTGGAGATATTATAATTTTTTACTTTCCTCTTCAGCACCAATCCACGCTAGCTCATAAGTTTTTTTCATTGCATCTGCGATTTCTGCACTTTCAATAATAATCCCGAGTTTTTCGCGCCACGAGGCAATCATTACTTTGTTGTCGTAAATGTTTATTTCTGGAGAAAAATAATATTTATCAACTGGAATGAGTTTAGATTGTCTTTTTTCCTCTAAGTCTCTACTTGCTCGTGCTTTTACTGTGGGGGTAGACGGCATAATTGCTCTGATGGAAATATTTTTTTCTACTCTTCTTTTGTAATATGTAGAAAAGTATGAAGGCATAGTCATGTGCATATCATCAACAGTTGCATATGCCCTTATCTCTTCGTGGGAAGTTAAGGTGTCTTCATAAACATCTTTCAAACCATCTATCCCCTCGTAGAATCTTACTTTCGGTCTTCCAGCTATATTATGAATAGATTTCATTTCTGGTAGCAACTTTTTAATATTTTGAAGTCGTGTATTTTTTTCATTTATTTCTTTTTCAATCAATAAAACAAGTTTATCTGGAGATTCGGCCAGATATTCCTCCTTTGGTTCCTTACCAGAAATACTAGCGAGATCTTTTCTGACCAAATTATCTAAAACATCATATCCTGTTGTTCTGTTTAGCCCAGCTTTTCTCATGATTTGTGTTACCGTTCCACGGCCAAGTTCTAATAATACCAAAAATACCTTACTTTCATTTTCAGACAGGCCAGATTTAATTAACGATTCTTGAAGGTTTTCTTGGTCCACATTTATATTATTTTTCATACAAACCCATTATATTCCAAAGGTATATTTGTGTCAAGCTGTCCCGACAATATTTATTTGGTCTTTTATTTTGGCCATATTTCTGTAATAAATGCTTGACACAAACATTAACTTATGCTAAGCTTATGTCAGATTACGAATGTACTCTTCTCTATGATGGAGTGAGACATCTCGTAGACAGTTTTTTGAGAAGGAGAGAGCCATGAAAATCCTAGTATTTGATGACACCGAAGCCAACCGTACCTCGGCCACTATTTCCCTCGCTGGTCACGAGTTGACCATTGTTGGGACATACGACGATGCGCAGGACGCCCTGGCACCGACTGAGAACTGCGAGGCTGGAAAAAGGACTCTGCGTCGGCTTCTTGTGGAGGCTGGTTTTCCGGGTGATTTCTACCCCGGACGAGGTACTTCCGAAGAGGATTCTCACAGGTACTATAACCTGTTGTACACAGTTCTTCCAAAGGAACTGGAAAAGCAGGCCAACTTTGATGTTGTGATGACCGATCTTATGGTCCCAGCATCAAAGCGACAGCAGGGACCAAGAGGCGAAAGGTTTGTCGGGCAAGAGATGCCCCTCGGAACAACTATCGCTCTCCTGGCTCTGTCTGTCGGGGTCAAGAACGTGGCGGTGGTGACGGACATGAATCATCACGACCATCCAGCCGCTGCTATGTTTGATTGCTTCAAGCGGTCAAGCACAGAAAACAACGGTGTGCGAGTTGTTTGCACTAACCGAGTTGGTCATATCGAGGTTGGTGTTGATGGTGAGCAGAAGATTTGGGGAAAGAATTGGGGGCAAATCCTCCAAGACTTTATCCCAAAAGTGACTTCTGCCACGTGATATCGTACTCATGGATTCCTGCTCTTCTCCACAAAAGAGAGCTCCTCACCCTGGAGGTCAAGGGTAGCCGAGTTTTACGACCCGGCTTTTTCTTTAGAAAAATAAGGCACAATTAACTTGACATTGGACTTTAAAAATATTTTGTTTTGGAGTTATCCACCTTTTGATTAGGAATGTCCTTTACATGTCTTTTAAAAAAATATAAACTTATATCAGACGTAGATTGGATGTCCGATATCTCGTCGGACGGAATTTCTACAAAAATTTGTTCCTTGTTTTGAAATGCATTTCTTTTTTGGAGTTCGCGACTCCTCTCTTTAGAAGACCATCTGGTTTTCGGTAGGTCCAGCCTTAATCGAACCTACAACTATCTACTATATTTTGAGCTTCGTTATTATAACTGGCTTATTTGGATAGCTGGATGACTCTTCTCCCCAACCGCCCAATCATTAGTGACTATTGAGTAGCAATGGTCCCTGGTTATTGGGCGGTTTTTTATTTTCCACCTTTCTTTATTACTACGTAAAATAGCATTTTTAAGACATTGCACAGTCAATTAGAAAACAACGACGAGGCACGCCAGCACGAAGCATTGTTTGAGGAGCGAAGCGACGAGTTTGCGAAAGTGCCAGTGTCGAGGAAGATTGTTTTCTTGATTGACGAGCATAGTAAAATTGTACCAACGATTTATACGTGTCTCAAAAATGCTATTTTACGTAGTGTTTTCCTCTTATCTTTTTGATTTCCTCCTCATCTGCTTCTTCCTTTGACATCTTTCCTTGTTCTCCGAGTGCCCTTAATTCATTTTCAGGAAGTAAAATAAGCTCACTGGCCCTTTTTTCTAGATATTCAGCTGTATTTTTCTTTGGGTCTTCTAAAACCTCTTCAAGAAGTGCATGTAAAGTAAAACCAATCTTTGGCCCTGGTGTTACATGTGTAACATCCATTAATCCTTTACCATCAATTTTTAACATTCCAACAGAAATTGGGTCTCGAAGGGCTTCTTCTATCATTGCGTGGTATTTACGCAGACGATATGGGTCTTCCTTAGGCCTACCAGTGCCTATACGGTCGCAGATGCGCACATTCATCAAATCCCATATGGAAGAGCTTCCAACATTTACAATCATTCTACGGACCGCAGAGAGCGAAATTTGCTCTGTGTCGGAGAAGAACATGTGCCACCTGACGAGAATTACAGTTTTTTCAATTATTTTTGTTGAATATTTTAGATTTGTTAGGATTTTTTTTGCTGTTTTTGCCCCGACAACTTCGTGGCCATAGAAAGTCCACTTGTCTTTGTCCTTGCTTCTACGACGATTCTCTGGCTTAGAAATATCGTGTAATAGAGCCGCCAAACGAATTTCCAGAGGAAAATTTTTATCGGCTGAATGTTGTACAGAACGAAGTAGATGTTCCCAGACGTCGTAGGCGTGGGCTTGGTTTTGTTCAACCCCATAGGTTTCTTCAAGTTCTGGAACTACATACTTCATAATTCCCAACTTTTTCATAGCAAGTAGGCCGTCCATTGGTTTCTCTGACATAATTATCCTTGTAAATTCATCCCTAATGCGTTCCATGGATATGTTTTCCAAGAGGTTTGAATTCTCAAATATAGCCTTTTCCGTATCTGGGTCTATTTCAAATCCAAGTTCTGTACTTAGTCTTATTGCTCTCAAAATACGTAGACCATCCTCTGTGAAACGGTCTACTGGCTCACCCACTGTGCGTAAGACCTTGTTTTGTATATCTTTCTGGCCATCGTATAAATCAACAATTGTTCCCTGTGACCCGTCTGCTGATGAGGCAGAAACAGAATAGGCCAGAGAATTGATTGTAAAGTCACGTCTTTTTAGGTCGTCATCAATTTTTTGGCTAAAAACAACACTATCCGGGTGTCTTCCGTCAGAATATTTTGATTCTATGCGATATGGAGTTACCTCAATCACTTTTAGTGTCTCATTGTCTGTTTGCTCGTTTACAACCCCAACTGTACCAAATTCGTTTTCATAAAAAGTCTTGCTAAATAAGGCTATAATTTCATCTGGCTTGGCATTAGTCGCTACATCCCAATCTTTTGGTTGAAAATTGGGCATATGGCGCACTTCTGCGTTGGAAATAGAAATATTCTCGTCACCGTACCCATGTACGCCTCCTCGTCTATTTCTATTTCCGCCTTGAATTGCATCCATCTGACCAATTTCCAATTGCTGTCTTATTAAATCTCTAACACACCCACCCACAAGAAAAGCCTCAAAACCAGCTTTTTCTAGCGTTTGTGTTACATGTGTAACTTCTTTTGGGATTGAGAAATTATTCATTTTTTGTATTAATTAATTTAAACCAATTAAATTGTTTTGCCGTTTTCTTTCTGTGGCAATTGGCACAACGTACATCACATTTCTCAATTTCGTTTTTTACCCTATCTAATCTCATTGCCTTCATAAAACTGGAAACAGACATGTCTTTTTGTTCTCGATCTCTGTGATCAAATTCTAACACTACTGGGTCCGATTCACCACAGTCTATACAATTGTGATTCTTAAAATAGTTTAATAAATACTCATTTATCTCTGTTCTTAGCTTCAAATTTCTCTTTCGTGATTTATCAAGATAGTATTTTTTATTATTAATATAGTGATTTTTAACGTTATTTCTTGTACAAATCTTGCATTGGCGCTGGTAGATTCCCTTTGATTTAAATTTATAATTAAAATCTCCTACCGATTTTAAGAGCTTACATTTACTACATATTAATTTTTCCATACTTCGAATATTTTAACTAAATTCGAATTTTATTGCAACATATTGCAATAAAATATATACTTATGAACACACGAAGCACCCGTGATGAAATGGATATCATGCCAGCCTTCGAAGCTGTTTTTGGGGGTTCAAGTCCCTCCGGGTGCACCAAAATCTGAATAGTATTTTGAGTCAGAATATTTATTGTGTATAATAGGAAAATAAACAATGCGGGTATGGTTTAGTGGTAGAACACGTCCTTGCCAAGGACGAGATTCGGGTTCGATTCCCGGTACCCGCACAAAGACAAAAAAGAGCTTCTGCTCTTTTTGTTTTATCAGCAAATTGTGGATAAGTCTGGGGACATGTGTATTAAAGACAGGTCCATGACTGATATAAAAACACATGGCCTTTATTTGTCGCTTTAGAATTATGGCCTGAACTATACACATTTTTAATAAGACATGTCCTCAAAGTGTCTGTTTTTGAGAAAAACTGACTGATGTTTCACGTGAAATGGTGGAATATGTTAATCATGAAACATTTGGTCTTTTATATTATAATTTAGAGACCTGTCCCGTTAGAGTTCTAGTTTATTTATTGAAAGACGGTTTTTTATAGTAATATTCTCACTAATTTACTAATTAACACATTATCATTAACTCTAATGGGATGTTTGGTAAAAAAGAACAGAAACCACCAACTGAAAAACAGATAATTGGAAAAATTGGAGAGGATGCAGTAAGTACATACCTGAAGGAAAATGGTTACTCAATTATTGACAGAAATTACTTAAGAAAGTGGGGAGAACTTGATATTGTGGCTAAAAAGGGGAATAAGATACATTTTGTGGAGGTGAAAAGTGTTTCCCGCCTCCTCGGCGGGTCCGCCGATGAGGCGGACCAGAATGTTACACGTGTAACAGATGATTATCGGCCAGAGGATAATATGCATCCGTGGAAGTTAAAAAGACTTGGTAGGGCAATTCAATCTTATCTTTTAGACAAAAATGTTTCGGATGATATTGATTGGCAGTTTGATGTTGCCATCGTTTACATGGATGAAAACAAAAAACCATGGCGAGTTTCTATCCTAGATGATGTTGTCTTATAAAAATTTTTGTCATTTTTGTTTTTTGTGTTAAACTGCTGGATGTCTTATTTATAAAATTTCGGGGTGTAGTATAGCGGTAGTATTCATGATTTGGGGAAGTTGTTTTAAAAAATTCGTCGGGGTGTAGTATAGCGGTAGTATTCATGATTTGGGATCATGCGGCCCGAGTTCGATTCTCGGCACCCCGACGAAGTGTTGAAAACAACTTCCAGAAACATGTTATGTTTCTGTGGAAATTTTTTAGTAAAAATTTATGCGGCCCGAGTTTGCCTCCTTACGTGGAGTACACCTTTCACATTTTGAGTACAAAATATTCAAGGTCTTGCGAAGTCGGTTCACGACTTTTCACTCGGCACCCCGACAGTTAATTTTTTTGAAACTAAGCAATTTAAAATTGGTAGAATGTTTTATATAAAAGTGAACGCCGGCCCCCCAGGAAGGAGGGTCGGCGTCTTGGTGTCTTTGGACGGAACTGGTGGGAGCGCGTGTTGCTGGCCTAGGGCCTCACGACGACGTGTCGCATCGTGACCGTGAGACCCCCGGTGGCCTCGACTGCCAGATCCAGAAGTCTCCACATGCCCTGGATCTGTGCCTCGATGTTCTCGATGTCCTCGTCGGCACTCCTCCTGGTTTCGGGAAGGCCGACGTCGTGGAGCTGCTGTTCCAGCGCAGAGATGTCCTGGTCGCGGAAAATGTAAGCCATTCGTGCCATCAGAGCACAGCCGGCCATGATGGAATCGACCTTGATGGGGAGTATCAGAACTCCGCCACCATTGGGGTTGTAGGCCACGAAGTATCCGTGCGCGACGCTCTTCCCGCAGGGGCACCTTTCGAATCGGAATATTCTTTCCACGACGAGTCCTCCAGTTGCCCAAGTTATAGTTGGCCACGCATGTAGCACTATACCTGGTCTGTGTGTATTGTAACAAGTTACTCACTCTTTGTCAAGTAGCTCAAAATAAATTCCAATTATTGCACCAATAGTTCCAAAAATAATAGAGGAGAAAGAGAAATGTTTTATCGTATCCCCGTATCACAAGAAATATTGGCCGTGGTCGTTTGTCCATTTACTACTTTCACCGATACATCAGCGCATCTCGGCAGTACCGCGCCACCACTTGCCCGTAGAATAAATGTTCCAGAATCAAGATTTATACTAAACGCCCCATTTACGTCACTTTTAATTGTTTTAATTATTCCAATACCGCCAGCTTTCAAAATATTTATAGAAATGGCATATGGTTTTGGAGCGCAATTAGGGTCAGGAGGTATGCGTTCTACCGGACAAGTCGGGCTAAGAGTCACCTTACCTGAAACAGTTCCTTGTCCAGATATTGGTGTATTGGGGCACGGAGCAAATTCGCAATTTCGTCCGATACGCCCGACCGCAGAGCCATCCGGACAAATCTTCGCTTCTTCCGTGCAAGCAATTCCAGTATTTGTTGGCTCATCTATTCTACACTCACCTCGGAAAAAAGCCCACTCTTCACATTCAGGACCACCTTCAAAAACACAAAATCCTGTTTGCCCACCATTCGTATCAGTCCTAATATCCAACCGCCCACCCTGCTCCACACAAAATACCGATGCAGGATTTGCAATCCCAACATCATCTTTCTTTGGTTGGCCATTAAATGCAAACGATATTCCCAGCCCCACGATTATTAATATTAAAACAATGTATACTTTTTTCATCCTATAATTATACCACTTACCTAAAAAAGTTGCTAAAATGACATTCTCACATTCTTGAGAATGTTGAAATGTTAGATGAGATGGAAAGAAAAAAAGAGGGTCTTATACGGCCCGCCCAAGTTCTTGCCTTTTTCCGAAATTACATAATACCATGATATATTTACATAATGATTTTTATACGCAAAATCGAGAACTTTACTTGCGAGAAGTGTGGTTTTTCTGTAGAAGGTAACGGTTACACAAACCACTGCCCACAATGTTTATGGTCAAAACATGTTGATGTTTTTCCAGGGGATAGGACAGAGAACTGTGGGGGAATGATGGAGCCAATTATGGTAGAAAAAAAAGGAAAGGAATATATTATTATTCACAAATGTGTAAAATGTGGCTTAAAAAAACCAAACAAAACTGTAAAAGAGGATAACTTTCAAATGATTGTTCAGATATCGTCTGAAAGTAAATTTTTAATTTAAAATTTTTAATTTTTTACTTAATTTTCAATGATTAATTTCAAAATTAAAAATTCATTTTAAATTCTAACTTAAAAAGTAAAAATTGTTCGTTTATTGTTTTATTATCTCGTCGGTAAGTATTTTTGTAAGTCCCGGAGCAATGTTTTCTTGAAAAGTTTTTGCATAACCAGCCAAATCTTTTGATAAGAATTCAGAGAGTGTAAACCCAGTCTCACTTTGTAGTGTTCTGTTTATATAGGCCAGTGTGATAGCGTTTAGTCCACGACTACTTGTCACAGCACCATCTGAACTTGTGGCGATTATTCCCAAGAGTTTCGAGTTTTTATCTATTACTGCACCGCCGGAAGCACCCTTTTGTGATACAACCGTCCCACCAACAGCGATTACATCAATGGTGTTTTCTTTGAAAGTGAAAACATCTTGAATCGTTGTAACAGCACTTGTGATGTTTAAGTTTTGAATGATTGATAGCCCACCAAGAAATCCAGCAGGATAGGAAACAAGAACAACTGGTTCGTTTACATTTATTTTTTCTCGTACATCGGTTGAGACAAAAGAAAAAGCAGGTAATCTAGAGCCATCAATGGCATCAGTAATTCGTAAAAAGGCAAAGTCTTTTTCACCGGTCCCTAATGGGTTTTGTAATTTTATCTCGGCTTTATTGTCTTCTACCCAAGCTGGAGAAATATAAACTAATTCAGCATGATATTTTGGATAGGCAGGACTGCCGGTTCGAATAACACATTCAATAAAATTTTTCACATACAAATCACGCAACAAAAAATATTGGGCCACATGGGCATTGGTTAAAATCAAACCATCCTGGCTTATTATCATACCCGTACCAGAAATAGGGGAGAAGTCACTGGCTTTTGTCTGACAGAGAATGTTCACTGTGGCCAGACGAGTGTATGCATTAATTTTTTCAAAATCTGGTGCTGGTTCTATTGTCGGAATCGTAATTATTTCAGGTATCTCAATCTGTTTTGTTATTACAACGGGTTTTGATTTGGTTGCTCCGACGCTTGTGGTCGGAGCCCCGACCTCCGATGTATTAGGTCGGAGCGTCGGGGTTGTAGTTGCCACCGCTTCTTTGTATTCATTTTGAATTGGGGCGACCGAAGTTTGTACTGACCAAAAGCCAAAAACTAAAATAGTTACCAAGACTAACATTGATAAAATTTTTTGTAACATTTCAGAATTATATCATTTTTTGCTTAGGTACTAATTTTCTGGTAGTATAAATTCCATTGCGGGTATGGTTTAGTGGTAGAATGCGGTCCTTCCAAGACTGAGAGGGGAGTTCGATTCTCCCTACCCGCACTATGAAGATAGAAAAGAAAGCATGGCCAGAATATTTTGATAAGATTATTTCTGGTGAAAAAAATTTTGATTTGCGTTTGGCTGATTGGGAATGTAAAGCGGGGGATGTTTTGGTTTTAAAAGAGTGGGACCCGAATATCAGAAAATATACTGGTAGAGAAATTGAAAAAGAAATCACATTTGTTTTAAAAACAAAAGATATGCATTCGTGGTCAGAAGAAGATATTGAAAAATATGGTTTCCAAATAATATCTATAAAATAATCAAAAAACACCCAAGCGGGTGTTTTTTGATTCGCGCAAATAATTTTTTAAATGCAAGCCTGAGGATTTTTGTTCGAGTTTGAAGTGCGGAGTTTTGTTTGTGACCAAAGTGTACATTTAGTACTCTGCGGGAGCGAACAAAACGAGCAACGAAAAAATCGGACAAAAAGACCAGGCGACTATTTCACAGCTTCTTTAAGGGCCTTAGCTGCACGGAATTTTGGAACTTTCATTGATGGAACAGATATTGATTCTCCTGTTCGTGGGTTTCGAGCCTGTCGTGCTGCTCGTGTCTTTGTTGAGAAGATTCCAAGACCAGCGATTGAAACTTCACCACCTTTCTTGAGTGTTCCGACGATTGAATCAATCACTAAATCTACGACTTCTTCTGCTTGGACTTTTGTTCCACCTAATTTGTCGTGTACTGCGTCTACGATAGATGCTTTATTCATATTAATAATGTAATTAATTAATAATAATTTTATTTTTTGGAACCTTCGAACAGAAAGTCCAAACTATCTACTATGAATAATAGTATATACCAACGGTTTTTTAAAGCAACATATTGACTGTGGATTAAAGATGATGTGTATAAAATACAAAATTTCTTTCTCGTTAGAATGAGAAACTTGTTTTTTGAGACATTGCACAGTCAATTAGAAAACAACGACGAAGTACGCCAGCCCGAAGCACTGTTTGAGGGCGAAGCCCGAGTTTGCGAAAGGGCCAGTATTGAGAAAGATTGTTTTCTTGATTGACGAGCATAGCAAAAGCCCAGCAGGGCTTTATGCGTGTCTCAAAAAATAAGTTTCGAGTACTTTTTACCTTGCAAACTCAATGGTTCTAGACTCGCGAATGACTGTCACCTTTATTTCACCCGGATATTTTAGTTCACTTTCTATGCGAAGGGCGATATCTCTAGCCATTTTTTTAGCTTCAAGGTCCGTGGTTTCACTAGGGGTGACAAAAATTCTTATTTCACGACCAGCCTGTAGGGCATATGATTTCTCAACACCCTTAAATGAATTGGCCACGGCCTCAAGGTCTTTTAGTCGTTTTAGATAGTTTTCTATACTGTCTCGACGAGCTCCAGGTCGGCCACCTGATATAGCGTCTGCTGACTGAACAATCATTGATTCAAGTGTTTCATAAGGATATTCCTCATGATGAGCTTGCATAGCTTTTATTATATTTTCATCTGCGCCGAACTTTTGGAGAATTCTTCGACCAATTTCAATGTGTGTACCAACAACCTCATGGTCTAGGGCTTTTCCTATGTCGTGCACCAACGCCCCGGCTTTTGCCACTTGGACATTTGCACCTATTTCCTCGGCAAGCATACCGGCAATGTGGGCCATTTCTATAGAGTGGGCTAAAACATTTTGCCCATAACTTGTTCTGAAGTGGAGTCTTCCGAGAATAGAAATAATACGAGGGTCGAGGCCCAACACTCCAGTTTCATACACCGCTTCTTCACCTTTTTCTTTTATAATTTTAGCGATTTCTTGTTCTGCTTTTTGGACCATTTCCTCAATTTTTGCTGGTTGAATTCTACCGTCAACAATAAGTTTTTCTAAGGCTGATTTTGCTATTTGGCGACGGACGGGGTCAAAAGAAGAGATGGTAATAGAGCCGGGCGTATCGTCAACGATAACCTCAACCCCAGTACATCTTTCAAAAGCTTTTATGTTTCTACCTTCTTTTCCAATAATTTTTCCTTTTATTTCGTCATTTGGAATTACGACATGGGTTGTAAGCATGTCCGATGAAACTGAATTTGATAGACGCTGAATTGAAGAAGTTAAAATCCCTTTAGCTTTTTCTTCCAATCTTTCCTCGCCGTCCATTTCCAGTTTCTTCATTCGGACTAAAATATCTTCCTCATTTTCTTTCTCAACTGTTTTTAAAATTTCTTGTTTGGCTTCTTCGGGGGTGAGTTTGGCGATTTTACTTAGCTCTTCTTTTTTTTGCTCTGTCGTAGCTAACGCCTTGTCTCTTAATATCTTTATTTCCTCAATCCTTTTCTTAATCTCTTCTACCTCTTTATCTATTTCGGTTTGTCTACCTAGAAGAAGCTCATCTTTTTTAATGAGTCTTTCTTCTGTTTTTTTATTGTCTTCTTCTCTTTGTTTTATTTCTAACCTAGCTACCTTCAGTAACTCTTCTGCTTTTTTTTCTGCTTCATCAACGATTGCTTTTTCTTTCTTCTCTGCCTCAAGCATCATTTTCTTGAGGTCTAGTTCCATTGAACCTTTTTGACCAAGAGAAACGATGAGACGCAAGTAATAGCCAATCACTATTGATATAAGTGAGGCTACGGAAAGTAACAGCAGGACTATTTTTAATGACATGTTTCGCAAACAACCGTCGCTTTCGTTTCCTGCCTCGCCGGCAGGCGGGTTCTAAATATAGAGTTCTTTCAATATGTAGTCTGTATCAATCATAAGTAAGTTTGTATCTCTAAAATTTTTTAAGGAATCTGGATTTGAACGGAAATATTAACAGAAAAACAAAAACAACCAGTTATCTAATTAAAATAAATAATACTGGTATTATAGCTCTTTTATAGGATTTTGTCTACTATTCCATATCGTTTTGCCTCTTCAGACGTCATAAAAAAGTCACGGTCAACATCTTTTTCTATTTGAGCTAGTGGCTTACCCGTATTTTTAGCAAGCATTTTATTAAGCAAGTCACGTTGTTTTAGAATATGTTTTGCCGATATCTCAATATCAGATGCCTGGCCCTCTGTTCCACCATGTGGTTGATGTATCATCACTTCTGCGTTTGGCAGAATAAATCTTTTGCCTTTTGTTCCAGCTGACAGAATTACCGAGGCCATTGAAGCGGCGATACCAACACAGACTGTTGAAATATCATTTTTCAAAATATTCATCGTGTCCAAAATAGCCAAACCAGAATGAATGTATCCACCCGGAGAGTTTATATAAATGGAAATATCTTTTTTAGGATTTTCTGATTGCAAAAAAAGCATTTGAGCAATAACAATGTTTGCTGTGTCGTCATCTATCGGTCCGCCCAGGAAAATAATATTTTCACGCAAAAGTCGCGAGTATATGTCGTATGCCCGTTCACCGAATTGGGATTTTTCAATAACTGTAGGTATAAGCATAAAATTTTTTGTTAGATTATAAAGTCTCTTTTTTGTCGTATCTTTTTTAGAGACACTCACTTTTCCAGCGAAAAGTTCGTTCTAGTCCTCAGTCGCAACTTGTCAAGAGCCCTCGCTGTGTGCTCGGGTTGTTGACAAGACCGGCTTGCTCCCTGCGGATGCTCCAAAAAAGATACGACTTCAACGAGATTCTATAACTGTTTTGAGTATAACAAATATTCAAAAATAGTAAAATTTTAATTTTGATATGGAAAACCGCCTCGTCGAGACGGGGCGGTCTCCAGTGACGGGCGGGTTGCGAATTCTCAACACCTCGGTGCGTCCAGGTGGTAGAAGCCGTCTTCCTCACTGAATGGAAGAACGAGACATTCCACCATGGCCTTGGGGAAGAACTCGCACACGGCCGATACCAGAACCATAGCCAGACGGGCTCTCGTTATCGATTGAACCCTACTGGACCTTCTCGACAGGACCTCGATGACGATTTCGGTTCCAAGACCGTAGACCATCATATCCTTCGGGAACAGTGTGGTCATTGACTTCTCGTCAGTAACCCCAAACTCCTTCACGGACATGGTGGCTGTGACGATGCTTTTGTGGATTGCTCGCAGGGTGTCTTCCGAAAGATCTGCTGGAAGACACCACACTTTTACTACCGGCATGTGTGCTCTCCTTGTTGGGGGACTAATCTGTTCAACATATTGCCAACAATGACAAAAATGTCAAGTCTGGTATAATGTTTTATTATGCGGTTTCACCGATTTTATGTAAACAATACGATTTTTCATGATACGTTTGATGTAACGGATAGAGACTTAGTGCACCAATGGAGAAGTGTTTTTAGATACAATGTTGGTTCGCAGGTCATTTTATTTGATGGTTCTGGAACGGACTATCTTTGCATGATTACGTCTTTGCGCAATTTAGGTGCAACTGTTTCAATAATTAAAAAAACAAAAAAAGAAGAAATGATACTAAGAAAAAATGTATGGCTTTGTGTTGCTTTAATAAAAAAAGATAATTTTGAGTTACTGGTTCAAAAAGCGACAGAGCTTGGAGTAAATCACATTGTTCCAATAATTTGTGAACATTCTGAAAAAAGAAAATTAAAATTAGATAGAATGCAAAAAATTACCATTGAGGCATCAGAACAGTCGGGGAGAAGTGATATTCCGGAAATTCATGAAATAACAACAATTCAAGATTTATTTCAGGGGGGAATGTTGCCTCAAGAGAAAATAGCTTTCCATCCAACTGGAATTTCTTTCAAACAATACATAAATAGTACAAACCAGGCATCTTTTGCTGCTTTTATTGGTCCAGAAGGGGGGTTTTCAGACAAAGAAATCGCTCAATTCAAATCTTACAATATGCCAATTGTCTCTCTCGGCACTCAAATTCTCCGCACTGAAACTGCCGCCATCGCTGTGGCCAGTTTGCTACTCTTGTAGATCGGTTTGACAAAAAACTGAGGCAAGTGGTACTATAGTGAATAAGCATATGATTTCAAACATACAGAAAAAATCCACTTGGTTTGCACACTTTAACGCCCATAAAGTGAGGATTTTTTCTATTCTGTAGAGTGTAATAGGCCAAAAAAGACACAAAGAAACGATCCTCACTCGAGGGTCGTTTTCGTTTTGGACCTGTTTACAAAATATTGCAAGCAGGTCCCAGACAGGTGTCTGGTCGGAGATAACTCTTCGAAGTTCTTTCACACTATCACAAAGACAGGAGAAGTGAGATGGCTAACCGGGATGCGAGACAGGCAGTCTCTAAGCTTCGAGGGGTTGAGGCGAGCACCTTTGCTCTTCTTGAGGAAACCGAGACTGAAAATATCGTTTCGGTTCCGGAGCTGTGCGAAGCTCTAAATACCCCCACCGTCCATCTTGTCGGTATTTCCTGTGCAACGGGAACCGAAGATGGACGAGACCTCAATGTGGCCTCGGTCGGGTTTTTCAGTCGGAGTGTTCGGCAAAAAACCGAGGGGTTGATTGAGCGCCTCCAAAACCTGGGAAAAGAAGTCACCCTCACGCTCTTTGTCCAGGATTTGGAATGGGTCAGGACGTGGGGGTGGTTCCAACCGCAATCCGAGCTTCGGGAAGAGGCGTGGCTTCAGATTGAAATTGCCAGGGAGGAAGGAAAAGCACCTCCAGGCGATATTCTTTTCTGGTCCGACATTGAGCCGAAGGCGGTCACCGCCGGGTGTATCTCGTACGAAAGTGCACTCAGGTGGGCCGGGGAGTCGAAGCAATCTCTGGCCTTGGACGCCGACATTCGGTATCGCCTGAGCATTCCCAAGTTCAGGTATACCCGTCGCGCAGAACTTGAGCCCTCGTCGCGTAAGCGACTTGCCGACTACGCTCTCATCGGGGAGGCCCTTGAGCTCCTTTATCCGAACGCAATCTTCCTTCAGGCAGCTGATGCTAGAACGGACCATTTGCTCGGATTGAGGCGCAAAAAGTCGCTCCCAATCATTCATCCATGGAGGGAACGTGAGATACCGAAGTCTTAATCGCCCATGTGGTGGTATGCCGGTTCACAATCAGAGGGAACTTGGAGTTCAAGACGAAAGGAGGTGGTGAATGTACAGGAGCATTACCCGTGCCTGCGGGGGGCTCCCCCTGTTCCTGTGGTAGTGTCGGTCCGGCGAGGGGAAACCCTCGCCGGATTTTATAATGATTTTTATTTACTAAACTGGTATGCTTAAAAAACACAAAAGAAACATGAAACCCGAATTTATAGAATTTAAAACTGAAGATGGACTAAATCTACCCGGACTTTTTTATGAGTCCAAAGGCTCTAAAACAGCGGTTATATTTCTCCACGGAAACGGAAGTGCATCTGTGTTTTATAATGAAGAGAAAAATCACCCTTTGGCTTTAGCTCTCAAAAAACAAAAAATTTCAATTTTGTATTTCAATAATCGTGGTGCTCACATCATTAAGAGATTAAAAGTAATAAAGAAGAACAAGGAAACTCCCAAATATTTTGGTACGGCACACGAAAAAATCAAAGAATGCGTTTATGATATAGACGGAGCCGTCTCTTTCCTAAAAACTCGAGGTTATAAAAAGTTTTATCTTATTGGGGCGTCAACGGGGGCAAATAAAATTTGCGTATACAATTTTTACAAGCCGAAAAATAAAATCGAGAAGTATGTCTTGCTGTCCGGGGGAGATGATACGGCCAGTTATTACACCCATTTAGGCAAGATTAAATTTTGGAAACTCTTATCTAAATCCAAAACTAAGATTAAAAACAAAAAAGGCAACGAAATTATACCCGAACTGCTTCCTTCTTTTGTTTTCTCCTATAAGGGTTTTTATGATATAGCCAATCCAGATGGAGATTATAATACTTTTCCGTTTTATGAATCACTCGGAAAAAATAAACTTTCAAAGAAACCTTTATTTAGGTATTTTAAATTTATTAAGAAACCATCATTTGTTATTTATGGAGAAAAAGACCAGTATCTTTTAAATGATGTAGAAGAAGTTGTGGAAACCCTAAAGGCAAAACAGCCGAACTTTGATTATAAAATAATCAAAGGAGCCGACCACGGATTTAATGGATACGAAAGAGAACTTTCTCAGGCGGTAGTCTTGTGGTTAAAGAAATAATCTCACTCAAATTCTCCGTACCGAAACTGCAGCTATAGCTGTAGCTAGTTTGTTATTTTTATAAATTACAAACCCCCAGAGCAACGACGCTCTGGGGGTGGGGGTCTGCGTTTGAAACCCTGCAGTTATCAGGCGGTTGCCCGAAATGCTCTCTCCACTCGCCGACGATACCAGCCCCACCACATCTGGCGCTGTTCGCAGAACAGATCGTGGGCAACCTCTAGGGCTTTGAGTAGGCGACTGTTGTACTCTACCCACTCATCCACCGTGATGAGGTCCTTCAGCATCGGACCCTTGTTGACATAGTACGTGCGACATGACGCGCGGTATTTCGGGTGGAGTTCACAGAACAACAGGTCCATCGTTGATCTGTACCACCCCATCGTCTTGTTGGGGATCATGAACTCGATTGCTCTCTGATAATCGAGGTTACCAAGGAGAGCCGCTTCCACTTCGGGGAAGATGGAGCTTGTGATTCCACCCAGAAGCTTGAGTGATTGTATTACCCGCAATCGGGTTGTCGGACGCAAAGAACAAGACAACACAGACACCCCCTTGTGGTTAAGTGCAAGGAATATCTCTTCCAAATCCTATAGGATATTACCAATAAATATGAAAAAAGTCAAATACAATTTATATTTTCTATTTCTGTGATTCAAGAAACTGAAAAACAAGTTCATTGGTGAGAAATGTTTCAACATACATTCGGACACGGAAACGTTCCGCGTCTTTGTATTGTGAGAGAATATGTTCCATTTCTTTCTTCACCTCTTCTTCTTTTGGAGCGATAGCTTCCTCTTTTGCAATGTTATTCAGGATGATTTGTGATTTTGCACGTTTTACAGCCACATCTTTCCACTCGGTTTTTAAGTCTTCCTCGGTCTTTTTTATGTGTTTCAAATAATCTTCGTAAGTAATACTGGCTCTGGCCAAATCATCCTTGAATTGAGCCAACATTTTTTCTAATTCTCCATCAACAATTATTTTTGGTAAGTCAATTGCAGATTTTTTCATTATTGCTTCAAGGATTACCGTTCTTCTTTTATCTTTTTCTTTCAGGCTTTTTTCCAAAGCAATGTTCTCTTTAATTTTCTCTTTCATTTCTACCACATCTTTGAACCCACCAATCATTTTGGCAAACTCATCATTAACTTCTGGTAAATCACTGTCTTTAATTTCTGCATGGTTATGTTCCGCCTCATCGGCGGATTTATGCAATTTCTGATGGGCAATGTTTTTTTGTATATCTTTTATTACATCCTCAATTTCCGAGTCCAAAACGAGAATTTCATCTCGCCTCTTCGGCGAGTTAGCCGATGAGGCTAATTTTTTATAATCTCCAAGTTTAACTTCGGGCATAAGAGAGGTTTTAACTTTAAATTCCATTGAGCTTCCTAAACCTATTTTGGTTATAGAAATCTCTGGTCGGCCGATGGCATCAATCTTGTTTTCTTCTAAAATATTTGGATACTCCTCTGACAAGGCAATTTCCGCTGCCTCTTCTAACAATTTTCCTTCCCCAACTTTTTGGGCAACAATATTATCAGGAGCATTGCCTTTTCTAAACCCCGGGAGTTCTAAATCAGCTTTAATCTTAGCCAAAGCCCGCTCTCTCATGAGGGCCATTTTTTCGGCCGTTATTGTCCCAATAATTTCAATTTCTCTGTCTGGTAACGAGTTGATTTTTATATCCGTGTAGTGTTTTTGTTGTGACATAGCTCTTAGACTTTATCGTATATGCGCAATCCAGTCAATTTTGGTAAGTAAAAACCACCTTGAGGTGGTCTTTACAGATTTCGTTTTTGTAAATTTTATTGTAAATCAGCGTCTAAACCATCTAAGACGGTTGCGTTGAGGTCTGCTTCAATAGAATTTAAATCATCTGAACTGCTAACACTGGTTGTTGCTTCTGTTCCATTAGTTTCTGTTGTTCCTGGAGTAAAGCTTGTTATTAAGTCTTCTTTCGATTTGTTTTCCTCTAGACGTTTTCCCCAAAAATATAGTCCACCCAAAATAATTATGGCAATAATTATAATTGTTGCGATGATAGAGCCAACTGACGATTTATTTTCTCCTTCCATGGTTTTTTATCCGCACACTAAGTCTATCATTATTTCTCTTGTTTTAGCAATTCCATGTTTAAACTGAATTTTTACTAGATATTTTATGATTATCCTTATGTTTTATGAAATAAAACGATGATAGACTTAGTGTGCGGATGAATTAGTTTAATAATAATTATTAATCTTCTTTTGTAGAAGTGGCATTTCGCAACCCTGAAACACCTCTTAAGACACCGACTATTTTTTGTAATGATTTGTGAGCCTCTCTTAAGTATTTTTCTACATTTTTTGCTGTATTTTTTAAGTTGGTTAATGTTTCTTTGGTTATTTTTTCGACTGAATCAGCAGAGTTGGCAGATATTTTTAATGTTTCATAAATCGTTCTTGCTTGAGTTAGTGAGATTTTTGCTGTGGCCACAAGTTTTTCTGCTTCTATCACATTTCCTCCATTAGCTTTTATCTTTTCAATTCTAGAAACAATTTTTGCCATAATAGCTTCTTCTCTTTCAATTGTTCTTAAGTATTTTGTTGCTACTTTTTCAAAACGCTTCTCAATTCTTTGCGCTGTGGTACTAGAAACTCTGTCTTGAATCTTGTTTTTTACTTCTTCTCTGACTTCTTTTTTATTTTCTACCACATTCTTTAATTTTTGCATTAACCCTTGTCTTGGTGTTGCTGAAGTAGAAGTAGAAACAGAGTTTGGACATTTTGCAAATTCACAGTTTAGTCCAGTTCTTCCGACGTACGAACCGTCAGGACACTGTTTGGCCTCCTGGGTACAGATAGCTCCTGTTTGCGCCAAAGCAATGTTTGCACCAAAAATAAGAGTAATTAATAGTGTGTTTAATATAAATTTTTTCATTTTTTAGTTTATCCGCACACTAAGTCTGTCATTATTCCTTTTATTTTATTATCATCGCATTTTATTTCAATTTTTTACTGATGTTTTATTTAATCAGTTTTGTTTTATGAAATAAAACGATGACAGACTTAGTGTGCGGATGAAGTTAATGATAAATCCGAGTCAATCTATTATATAACAAAAAACTCGGATAACAAACCGAGTTTTTTGTTGGTTATATGAGAATTATAAAACTACGGCGCAGATGTATATTTTTTGGGGACTTGCGACGCTCGACGGAGGGAGCACGAGGAATTTTTCAGCAGAAAAATATCCGTGCCCCAAAAAATATATATCAAGCCAAGAGTTTTATAATTTACTTCTAGCTAAATCATAAGAGTCACAATAATAAGAGCTACAATATTTAGTATTTTAATCATTGGATTCATGGCTGGTCCGGCTGTATCTTTGTATGGGTCACCGACAGTATCTCCAGTCACAGCTGCTTTGTGAGCATCACTACCTTTACCACCATGATTACCCTGCTCAATGTGTTTCTTGGCATTGTCCCATGCTCCACCACCCGAGGTCATTGAGATTGCTACGAATAGTCCAGTAATAATAGAACCAACAAGTAAGCCTCCGAGTACTACAAGCCCAATTTCTTTTCCAAAAACCAACATCACTAAAATTGGAGCCAAGACTGGTATTAGGGCTGGCACAATCATCTGTTTAATAGCACTACCCGTGATAATTGAAACGGCTTTAGCATAATCTGGTTTGGCTGTGCCCTCCATGATTCCTTTTATTTCTCTAAACTGTCTTCGGATTTCTTCTACCACCTTGCCTGCGGTTTTTCCTACGGCTTCCATACAAAGCGCACCGAAGTAGTAGGGAAGAAGTCCACCCAAAAACAAACCGACGATTACATATGGGTTACTTAAATCAAAAGTTATGCTTTTGCCCGCTTTAACGATTTCTTCTGTATAAGATGCAAACAAAACCAAAGCAGCTAACCCCGCAGAACCAATAGCGTAACCCTTTGTTACAGCTTTTGTGGTGTTTCCAACCGCATCAAGTGGGTCTGTAACATTGCGAACCTCTTCTGGAAGATTTGCCATTTCAGCGATTCCTCCAGCGTTGTCGGTAATCGGACCATATGCATCTATGGCCACAATAATTCCTGTCATTGAGAGCATGGACATAGCGGCTACAGCAATTCCATAAAGCCCACCAAAATAATAAGAAGCAAGAATTCCTAGGACAATAGTAATTAAAGGCCAAGCGGTAGATTTCATTGAGATAGCTAAACCTTGGATAACATTTGTTCCGTGACCGGAAACAGAAGCTAGGGCGATAGATTGTACTGGAGAATATTTTGTTGAAGTAAAATATTCTGTAATGACAACTAAAGCTCCGGTTACCAACAATCCAACTAGAGAACAAAGAAACAAATCTAGTACTGCATACTTACCGTTTCCAGACATGAGCATCTTTGTAATGGGATAGAAGGTAACAGCGGCAATAATTCCAGAAGCAATCAGGCCTTTGTACAAAGCCCCCATAATATTTTTTGATTTACTGAGACGCACAAACCACGTGCCTATAATTGACGCAAAGATTGCCATTCCACCAATAGCTAGCGGATAAATGACTGCATTTTCGAATCCAGCAAAAAGAAGCGAGCCTAAAAGCATAGTAGCCACTGATGTGACAGCATAAGTCTCAAAAAGGTCAGCGGCCATACCGGCACAATCACCAACGTTGTCACCAACATTGTCGGCAATAACCCCAGGATTTCTTGGGTCATCTTCTGGAATACCAGCTTCAAGTTTACCAACAAGGTCAGCACCTACATCAGCTGCCTTTGTAAAAATTCCACCACCCAATCTTGCAAAGACCGAAATAAGAGAAGCCCCAAAACCAAGACCAACCAAAGCGGTAACATCTTTTGTGATTACGTAAAAACCAGTGACACCAAGAAGAGCAAGACCAACAACCAAAAGTCCCGTAACGGTCCCGCCCTTAAAAGCTAAAGAAAGGGCACCATCTATTCCTCCTCGAGCAGCTTCTGCTGTCCTAACATTTGCTCTAACTGACACATTCATACCTATATATCCAGCCAAGGCAGAGAAGATAGCTCCAACTAAAAATCCGAGAGCCATAATCCAACCAAGTTTTGGTATAAAACCAATGACTAGAAAAAGCACTACGGCGATCATTCCTATAGTTTTATATTGTTTATTTAAATATGCTTGGGCGCCCTCTTGAATGGCCTTGGCAATTTCCTGCATGCGCTCATTCCCAGGGCTCTTTTTTAGAATGGATTTTGCTAAAATAAGACCATAGACGATAGCAACGACAGAGGCTAGTAGAGCAAATACGAGGTATGTGTTCATGATAATTTTTAAAGCCGACGCTACGGTCGGTTCCCCGACCGTAGCGTCGGGGTTTTTAACTAATAATAAGAGATACTACATCAACTTCTACTACTAGACAACACTCTCTTCTGGTTCTTCTTCCTCGTGAGCCAAGATGTCTCTTGATATGTCGGGTTTATTTGTGGCTGATTGTATGTCAATCTTCCATCCAGTCAGTTTGGCTGCTAGTCGAACATTTTGACCACCTTTTCCAATTGCTAAAGATTGTTGGTCTTCCGAAACCATGATTGTGGCCTGCTTTTCTTCCTCGTTTAGTGTTACAGATAAAACCTTTGCTGGTGAGAGGGCGTCTTCTATAAACTTCTTTGGGTCTTCTGACCACTCAATAATATCAATTTTTTCACCACCAAGTTCTGACATAACCGTCGAAACTCGGACTCCTCTCTGTCCAACCATTGAACCAACTGGGTCAATGTGCTGGTCGGTTGAGCTAACAGCTATTTTAGTACGACTACCAGCCTCTCTAGCCACTGATTTTATAATCACTGTGCCATTAGCTATTTCTGGAGTTTCTGCTTCAAATAATTTTTCCAACAGCTTTGGGTGTGAACGAGAAAGTCGTAAGAAAACACCCTTTCCTGACTCTTCCACTCTATATAAATATGCTCGGACTCTTTCTCCTTGTCCAAATCTCTCACCTGGAATCTGTTCTTCATAGGGAAGTAAGCCTGTAGCTCGACCCATATCAATAAAAACATTACCTCTCTCTATTCTTTGAACCGTGCCAGTGACAATCTCACCCTCTCTTTTACCATATTCTGACATAACAGAAACTTTTTCTGCCTCACGGATTTTTTGCATAATGACTTGTTTTGCTGTTTGGGCAGCGATACGGCTGTAGTCATCCTGGGCTTCAAGGGGAAATATCATTTCTTCACCTAACACAACGTCTTTCTTTATGCGACGAGCGTCGGAGAGCATCATATGATGTTCGGGATTGTATAAATCCATTTCTTTTTCACCCTCTTTTATATCAGTAGGGATTTCATCTTCGTTCATAGCAACAGTACTTTCGTCTACAGCAATTTTAACCTGAAACATTTCAGTTTTTCCTGTGTTTATATCAAATTTTGCCCGAATAATTTGGCCCTTTTTACCGTACTCTCTTTTGTATGCAGTAGCCAAAGCAAGTTCAATAGCCTCCAAGATTTTTTCTCTTGGGATACCACGCTCTTCCTCCAGCTGGGCTAGCACTGAGTTAATTACCTTTAAATCCATCATGTTATTTATTGTTATATACGAATATGCGAATAATGCGAATCTACGAATGGCTACGAATTTTCCCTAAAAAAATGGCCCGCCCGGGTGGGCGAACTTCAATAGTGCTATATTAGCATAAACGATATATTTTTGTCAATGATTATAAGTAGGGCTTGTTAAAAAAATAGGTACGAGATATTCTTAGTATGTAACTTAATTATTACTCTAACAAAAATTTTATGTCTAAAGAAGAATTAAAAGGATTCTTTTCAACCCCTGAAGATGAAGCTTCAGGAAGAGTTGTAAATATAGAAGAAGCTCAAGTAATGGCTAAAGCTGGAAAAATATCTCGTGAAAGGATAAAGGAGGATACGGCCTTATTAGAAACAATGGGTCCGAGAACAGAATCTTATAGTCGTCGGAATAGTATTGAAGATGGTATAAAAGACCTTGAGAGAGATGCCGATGGTGCAGAAGGTAGAGCACAGTTTGAATACAATGAGGAACAAAGAATAAAAAAATTGAGTGATGAAGAACTTCGGGTAGCATTTCAAGATTTAGATGTGTCTCGGGATTCTACACATCGTCTTAGTGAAATGATATCACTCAGGCTTATTGAAAAAGAGATGGAAGTCCGTGGTATTAAGGGATAGATATAATACGTTTTTAATTTTATTTTCTTATACACATTTTTTATGTAAAAAGATATTTTTTTGATATAATGAATGAGTCAAAAGTCGTGAAGTCCAAAGTCTATAAAGTAAATTTTAGTTCACTTTTGATTTTATGGACTTTATAAACTTTCAACTACTCATATGCATATTGAAGAAGCACAATTAAAAGAGTTTATCCTAGACTCAGGTCTTGTCTCACGAAGTGATTTGGAGCTCGCTGAAAAAGAAAGCAAAGAAACTGGAGGAAGTCTTGGAAAAATTTTGGTAAGTAAAGGAAAGATGACAGAGGACGACTTTCGTCGGATGCAGGCCTACATTCTTGGTATTCCTTTTGTCGACCTGAAAAAAGAAAAACTACCTTTTGAAGTTCTTTCTCTTATTCCGGAGCCAATTGCTCGTAATCACAATATCGTTGCTTTCAAGAAGACTGATACAGCTTTGGAAGTGGCCATGCTTGATACAGAAGACCTCACTGCAATTGATTTTGTTAAAAAGAAAGTTGGTTTAAAAATCCTTCCTCGTCTAACTGATGCTGAGTCGATGAAAAGTGCTATTCTGCAGTATCAAAAATCACTAAAAGCAGAATTTGGCGACTTGATTCAAAAAGACGCTGACTCAATAAAAAATATTTTTGATGAAGAAGAAGCAGCAACCAGCGAAGAAGATTTAAGAAAACTGGCGGATGATGTTCCGGTTGTGCGTATTGTTGACACCTTACTAAAACACGCCATTTTACAAAATGCATCCGATATTCATATTGAACCACAGGAAAAAGAACTATTGGTTCGATATCGTCTTGACGGTCTTTTACACGATGCCATGATTTTACCAAAAAACATGGCTCCAAGTATTGTTGCTCGTATAAAAGTATTATCAAGTCTAAAGTTGGACGAAAAGCGTCTTCCTCAAGACGGAAGATTTAAAATTGATTCGGATGGCGAAAAAGTTTCATTTCGTGTTTCGACCTTACCGACTTATTATGGAGAAAAAGTGGTCATGAGACTCTTGCGAGAAAATGTTTCTGGATTTACATTGGAGTCACTTCATTTTCATGGTGAAGGGTTAGAAAGAATCCATGCTGCAGTAAAATCAACTACAGGGATGATTCTGACCACTGGTCCGACTGGTTCAGGAAAAACCACAACTCTTTATACAATTCTCGATATTTTAAATACTCCTGATGTTAATATTTCTACCGTTGAAGACCCAATTGAGTACCAAATGAAAAGAATCAACCAAACCCAAGTTCGTCCTGAAATTGGACTGACGTTTGCCAATGGATTGCGCACTCTTGTTCGCCAAGACCCAGATATTATTATGGTCGGTGAGATTCGCGATAACGAAACAGCGGCTCTAGCTATCAACGCTTCTCTTACTGGACATGTTGTCCTTTCAACTCTTCACACCAACTCCGCAGCTGGAGCCATTCCTCGGCTTATTGATATGAAAGTTGAGCCGTTTCTTCTTGTTTCCACTATTAATGTAATTATTGCTCAAAGGTTAGTGAGAAAACTAACAGATAAAAAAGAAAAATATATTTTGACCAAGGGAGAACTTGATACACTTGGCAAATCTGTTAATTTGACGAAAGTTTTGGAAGCCCTAAGAAGCGAAAAAGTCGTGGGAAAGACAGAAACGTGGGATAAAATACCGTTCTGGAGAATGAAGAAAGATGTCTCGGGAGACGATGGTTATTCTGGTCGTGTTGGAGTACATGAAATTTTAAAAATGACCCCAACCATTAAAGAAATTATTTTAAAATCTGGCACGTCAGATGCCATACAGGCCCAGGCAGAAAAAGAAGGAATGCTGACCATGTTTGAAGATGGTATATTTAAAGCAGTGCAGGGGATTACGACCATAGAAGAGGTACTGCGCGCTACCTCCGAATAGGGACTTTCATATTTGGCGCATTTCTTTGTTGGACTTTAAAAAATAGCCCTCACCTTACGACAAGTAAGGCTCGGGTTATTTTTTTCGTCCGCCTCGAACTGCATCCAAATATGAAAGCCCCCAAATACACAACCTTGAGCAAAAATCCTACGAGCACAAACTGAGGCCTACGCCTCGGGTTTTGCCTAAATTTGAAAGTTTTTGTGTCAAATGTCACGCCTTGACGGAAACTGATTAAGGGTGTATAATACAGAAAGTTAAGTTCTTTGATACTTACTTGCAAGTCGCCATAGTTTTTAGTTCATAAACATCTTGTAAATTAAAAACTATGGCGACAATACAGTTGCCTAGTCACGAAAGGATGACGCCATGGCACAGACCATGACCGCATCTCCGATGACCGACGGACAGATTGACACGGTTGTGGACCAACTCCGTGCTGCCATGCGCAAGCATCAGGCGGAAACTCCGAAGGATGGCGCCCAGCAGGCGCTGGGGGTGGACAATCTCGGCATGAGGATGTTCGCGGTGTTCCGCGAGCTGGTCGAATCGTTGGCCAACCTCATCATTCGACTGGTCGACGTGGACAACACGCGCACTCCGGAAGCGACGCTCAAGGCGACGGGCCGGAAACAGTACGTTGACGCCGGCGTCGTCGCGACCATGCCGAAAGGTACGGGCGGACCGACGGAGGTCGTTTTCTTCAAGCCTCGTCCGGAGGCCTACAAAAACGGCGTCATCAGTGACGACGATTTGGAGAAGGAGTACGAGTTTGCGGGTCTCAAGCCCGCTGATCCGTACTCCGTCGCTGCTGTCAACGAGGCGGACCCCACCTTCGCCGACACACATCTTCACGGTACGCACTGGAAGGATGAGAACGGCAAGTGGTGTTTCGCCACGTTCCGCCGTTGGCACGGCGGGCGCCGCGTGCACGTCAAACCGCCACGACTACGCCTGGGACGCCTACTGGTGGTTCGCTGGCGTCCGCAAGTAAGTTCTAAGGGCTGGGGTCTCGGTTCTCCTTGAACCTTTGACCTCAGCCCTGCACCCCGGCACAGTTTCTGTGGCCGGTTTTTTGATATATCCGCACACCAACTTTGCCATAGCTCTGTTTTTACAAAAACAAATCAATAATATTTTAATATTTATACATAATTTTTTTTATCTTATAACCTATCAAGACAGAACATAAAAACGATGGCAAAGTTGGTGTGCGGATAAAAAAATTTGTTATACTAAATATGGTAGTAGGTGAATCTTGCTGGAGATTAAGGTTTCTGGCGGCCGAATCCAGTATCCATAAAGGGTTGTACCCTTTGTCTCGACGGCACTCGGACGTCGTAAGAATAAATTCTTACACGCTCCTCACTTGTTGGGATAAGTTGAGAGCGTCTGCGACCACGGTTTCAGACGGAGGACTTATGTAGACACTTCAAAAAAATGAAGATACTTGGTGCAGAATACTGACGCATTATGATGCGAAATTATATTCAACCCCGAAATCTTCAAAAGAATTTCTAGGGGAGGTGGTTTGGATGGTATTCTGTACATTTCGCCACGTTCAACCGTTGGAACGACGAGCGCAAACCGAGGCTTACGCCTCAGGTTTTGCCTAAATTTGAAAGTTTTTGTGTAAATCTCACACCTTGACTAAAGTGGTTTAGGGGTGTATAATATAATAAGTTAAGCAGTTCTTTAAAAGTGTTATAGAGTCAAAAATAAGATTTGCCATAGCAGAAAGTGCCCTAAAACAATGACCTTTTCTGCTGTGGCAAAGCATCCCGCTGAGCCAGCATTGGCACGATGTGCCAGAAAGGGTAGGACGATGTCCTTACTCTACACGATTGACCAGATGAAGTGGTTGTCGGACAGATTTGAAGAGGATGGCTTAACCCCCGAACAAGTAAATCTCATTGGGTCGGGTGGTCGTCTTCGGATGATCAAGGCATACCTCGACGGCGACGCCGACATCATGCCGAAGGTGGTGAAGCCGACCAAGAAGTCCGCTTTCTACCTCCGTCTCGTCTCGGGCGGGGAGACTTTGACCATCTCTGCCTGCAAGGGCAAGCGGACTATCGCCAAGGCCAAGACGGTGTTTCGGGGTTACATCGACCCCGACTTCGTCAACTACGGTCTCGACGTGGAAGGAGTGGCAACCCCCAACACGGACGTGGAAGTTCACGAGCTCGTCCGCAATGGCAAGTTCGTTGACATTTACGCCAATGTCGGCGTCCCTCTGGACAATCTGGTCATGACCCAGGGTCAGGTCATCTCATTCTGCGAGACCCACCAGGACTGGTTGAGAATGGATGGCTACGGAACCTTCTTCCTCGTGAAGAAGGACAACGAGTTCTTCGTTGCGAGCGTGCGCGTCTGCCCCTTTGGTCTCCACGTCCGCGCCCACCGGCTGTCGCTCGACCACGTCTGGGACGGCGAGGATCGTCATCGCTTCGTCTTCCCGCAACTGACCGCCCCCGTGGTGGCCTAGTCCCCATGGCCCCTTGACTCTCTAACACTTAGTCCCTCACCAATTTGGCAAATTGGTGAGGGGCTTTATGTTTATAAAAGTTTTTATACACAAGTTCTATGTAAATAAAATTTATTTTTGATACAATTATATAAAGTATGACTTGAAAAATTCGTTGACTCATATCTCGAAGAGAGACTAGTGAGCACGACGGTGCGAACTCAAGCAAAATTTTAGCAAAAATTTATGCGTGTCTCTCTGAGAGATATGACGAGAAAGAGATTTTGAATCATTCAAACCCATGCCACTATTTCATTACAAAACAGTAAATAAAGAAGGTAAGCAAACTGAAGGGACAATGGAAGCAAAAGATAAATTTGCTTTGTACCACTTAATTAAAACTGACGGTAACTCAGTTGTCTTTGCCGAAGAAGCACAAAATAAATCAACATTTAATATTTCAAATTTTTTGCCATTTCTTGATAACATCAAAACACACGACAAAATTATTTTTGCTAGAAATTTATCGAAAATGATAGATGCTGGGTTGCCCATAACTAGAGCTCTTTCAATAATGGAAAGAGAAGCAAAAAATCTTTTCAAAAAAGTTTTAAACGAGTTAAACGCATCCTTAAGTCGTGGAACCACACTTAGTGATTCTATGAAAGCTTACCCAAAAGTATTCTCTTCACTTTTTACCTCTATGGTTAGAGCGGGGGAGGAATCTGGAAATCTCTCCTCTGCTTTACAAAATGTCGCTTTGCAGATGGAAAAAACTTATCAGTTAAACAGAAAAATAAGGGGGGCTTTAATGTACCCAGTTATTATCCTTGTTTTAATGGTAGCGATTGGTGTGCTCATGATGATTTATATGGTGCCGACTCTTACCGCCACATTTACAGGGTTGGGTTTGGACCTTCCCTTTTCTACACGGATGATTATTGGTACAAGCAATTTTCTTGTTTCATACTTTATTTTTGTTTTATTTGGTTTTATTTTGTTAGTCTTGGCTTTTATTTTTGCAATTAGAACAAAGAGAGGTCAAAGATTTCTAGATTTTGTTTTGTTAAAGTTACCAATAATTGGTGGTGTTACCAGACAGATTAATGCCGCTCGCACAGCTAGAACTCTATCATCATTGCTTTCCTCTGGGGTAGATATTGTTGTGGCCTCTGGGGTAACGAAAGATGTGTTGCAGAATTCATACTACAAAGAAGTTTTAAATGAAATTCAGATTTCAGTTCAAAAAGGCACGACAATGTCATCGGTTTTTTCTGCACATCACGACCTTTATCCAATCTTTGTTTCCGAAATGGTTTCAGTGGGTGAGGAAACAGGTAAGACGGGGGATATGCTTTTAAACGTTGCTTTGTTTTATGAAGAAGAAATAGACCAAAAAACCAAAGATATGTCGTCGGTTATTGAACCGGTGCTGATGGTTTTTATAGGTGTGGCGGTTGGAATTTTTGCTATCTCGATTATTAGTCCTATATATTCAATAGGAGACAGTATTAAATAGTATTAGTTAGATTTTCAGTTTCTGGTTTTTAATTTTCAAAAAATGAAATTATCATTTAAACATGGGTTTACCTTAGTCGAATTGCTTGTCGTAGTAGCTATTATGTCAGTCGTCTCTATGATAATTTTTAACACATTTGTAACTTTTAAAACAAACCAGGCACTTAATATGGATACAGACACTGTCGTTGAAGTTTTAAGACAGGCACGCAATCAAACTCTGACATCAAAAAACTCCTCTAGTTATGGTGTTCACTTTTCTTCGACTAAGGTTACCTTGTTCGTTGGGACTAGTTACATTGCGGGTAGTCCAACCAACCAAGATTTTATTTTGAGTTCTACGGACACAATTTTGACGATTAGTCTTACGCCAAGTGGAAGTGATGTGGTTTTTGATCGTCTAACAGGTGAGACCGTTAACTATGGCACGGTGGTTGTGTCTTCTCCTGGGATATCAAAATCGAAAACTGTTACAATATATAAAACGGGTTTAATGGAATATCAATAAAATGAATAACAAAGGGATGGCATTAGTGGAGATATTAATTGGTTCAGCCATAATTTCAGTTGGCATTCTTGCTGTCAGCTCGGTATTTAGTACCTATGTCCAATATGCTTTTGCTAACCAACAAAATGTCAGTGCCAGCTATATTTTAGAGGAGGGACTTGAGATAATGACTTATTTTCGTGACAAAAGTTGGACAAACATTTCCGCCTTATCAACCTCGACTACATATTATTTATCTTTTAGTAATGATTGGGCTACTACGACCACGCCTCAGTACATTGATAATATTTTTTTGAGAAAAATAAATATTACTGATGTTAAACGAGATGCTGGGGATGAGATTTCAGCAAGTGGCACATATGATCCAAACACAAAAAAGATAACAACAACCGTTGAATATTGGCAGGGGCATGGTACAACAACCAGAGCAATATCAACTTATATAACAAATCTCTACAATTAAATGATAAGACACAAGGAAACAAAAAAATCTGGATATTCTTTGGTAGAGATGATTATTTATTTAGCTATTTTGTCTGTTGTCTCTCTTCTCATGATAAATACAACCCTATCTTTTACTAGAAGCTACAGAAATGTTGTCGCCTTACGCAAAGTAGACCATTCGGCAGTAGATGTTATGGAGAGACTCACCCGAGATATAAGGTCAGCAAATCAAGTTGATTCCATAAACAGCGTTTTTGGCACAAACTTGGGGGTGTTGGTAATTATCTCTACCGTTGATGGTGTTTCTACAACAGAAAAATTTTATTTTCAAAATGGAGTAATAAGGCTTGATGTTAACGGAAGTTATTTTGGTCCATTATCTGCCTCTGATTCTGTCATCAACAGTCTCGTTTTTACAAAACTGGAGAGCGGTATCTCTACGGCAATTAAAATTGATATGACTGTTTCTGGAACAGCTGGAACTGTGACTGAAACAAGAACTTACCACTCGACAGTTGTTTTAAGGGCAGTCTAAGAACATGAGTAATAAAAAAGACAAAAAAAATAAATATAATAAAGGTGCAGCAATGCTTATCGCAGTGATATTTTTCTTGTTTACGTCTATGACTATTGTGTTTGGAATTATTAGCCCAATTTTAAAACAAGCTACTATTTCGAAGGAGGTGGTTTTTTCAAAAGAAAGTTATTATTTAGCTGAAGGAGCGCTCGAAGATGCTGTGTATCGTCTAAAAACTGGGAAAACAGTTAGTTCCGGGGACACTGTTGTTCTAAACGGTTATACGGCGACGATTAATGTTATCTCCACATCAGAAGGAAAGACTATTAATGCTGTCTCTGATAGAGCTGGAATAATCAGGAAGATGCAATCGAGTGTAACAACTGGGGTTGGCACAGCCTTCAATTATGGTATTCAAACTGGAACCGGTGGTTTTAATTTAAGTGGTGGGTCTAGGGTAAACGGCAATGTGTATTCGAATGGAGATATTATTGCCACAAATGGTGTAACTATTACTGGTTCGGCCATTGCGGCAAATAGTTCTGCATTAAGTTCAGACCAATTAAACGATACTCCAACACCACCAACAAATAATATTAAATTTAGAGATACATCAACCACCCAAGATTTAGCCCAGAGTTTTCAAGTTACAAATCAGGGCCCAATAAACAAAGTCAGTCTTTATATAAAAAAGACAGGTAGCCCATCAGATATTACAGTGAGAATGGTTACCAATTCTTCTGGAAATCCAAGTACAACTAATTTATTTACAACACAAGGAACGCTTTCGGCATCACTCGTGTCTATAAACTATGGTTGGGTTGATGTTGTGTTTCCCGATAATCCAGAACTTATTCCTGGGACGACCTATTGGTTAGTGTTAGACAATAGCACCCAAAGTTCCACCAACTATTACACCATTGGAGGAAATTCATCATACACCAACGGTTCAGCAAAACTAGGAAAATATGCTGGAACCTGGAACAATACCAACCCAGTTGGACTAGATGGATACTTTCGGATTTATTTGGGTGGATTAACCTCAACTATCGGTGGTGGAACTTATGTTGGTGCAGTGGTTATTGGTAGTGGTGGTGTTGGTGATGCTTACGCCCACAATGTAACTGGTGCACAAGTCGCGGGTAATCTTTATTGCCAGACTGGAGATGACAACAACAAATCATGCGACACATCAAGGCCAGACCCATCACCTACCGGTTACCCAATCTCTGACAGCAACATAGCGGACTGGAAAAGTGAGGCCTCCGCTGGTGGAACGATAACTGGTAACTATACTGTTGGTTGGGCAGGAGCGACAGTGGGGCCGACAAAAATCACAGGTAATCTTGTTGTAAATGGTGGTGGAACTCTTACCCTCTCAGGAACAATCTGGGTTCAAGGCACTATTACTTTAAGTGGGGGAGGAAAAATAAAACTTGCCGCATCATATGGAACAAAAAGTGGAGTGCTTCTCTCTGATAATATAGTATCTCTAGCGGGTGGAGGAAATTTATCTGGTTCGGGTCAAGCTGGGAGTTATTTAATGGTTCTTACCACAAGCAATTGTCCAATCGACTCATCTTGTGGTGGGGTTGATGCACTGACTCTCTCTGGAGGTGCTGGGGCTGTCATTTTAAGTGCCCAAAGAGGAACGATGACCTTAAATGGTGGTTCTGGTGTGAAGGCCGCTACGGCATATCTTATAAAAGCTTCTGGTGGAGCTATTATAAATTACGAAAGTGGCTTAGCTGACGTGAATTTTTCAAGTGGGCCTAGTGGAGGGTGGTCAATCTCTTCTTGGGAGGAAGTAGAATAGGACTTTTATATTTGGCGCACTTCTTTGTCAGATTTCAAAAAATGATTTTCACTTGCGCACTCAGGCAAGCTCAAATCATTTTTCTCATCTTTCGCGAATTGCATCCAAATCTAAAAGTCCTAAAAATCCCCAGAATTTGATTTTGTGTTAAAATAGCAACTATGAAAAAACCAAAAAGACTTGTGGTGGGAAATTGGAAAATGAATCCACAAAGTTTAGAAGAAGCAAAGAAAATAGCGGTAAATGTAAAAAGAGCAATGCGTGGTGTAAAAAATACCACGGTCGTTCTTTGTCCACCTTTTGTTTTTCTTTCTTCTATATCTAATTTGATGGCTGGTTCACTTTCTCTTGGTGCACAAAATGCAAATTATGAAGCACTTGGTTCTTTCACTGGTGAAGTTAGTTTTGCCGAGCTTACCCAATTTAAAGTTGATTATGTAATTGTTGGTCACTCAGAAAGAAGATATCCGCCAACTGGCGGAGGGGAGAGTGATGAGCTTATAAATAAAAAAGTTAGGGCTGTAATTGGCGGGGGAATGACTGCAATAATTTGTGTTGGAGAAAGTAGCCGAGATGCAAACGGTGATTTCTATAATTTTATAAAACAGCAAATTGTCTCTAGCCTAAAAGATGTTTCTAAAAAACAATTGGACCAAGTGGTCATTGCTTACGAGCCATTATGGGCCGTTGGTGGTCCAGAGCCAGTTAGTCCTGGAGAGCTCCACGAGATGTCTATTTTTATCAAAAAAGTTTTAAAAGATTTGTGTGGGGCTTTTTCTGAAGGTGTAAAAATAATATATGGTGGTGATGCAGACAGGGTAAATGCCGATGTTTTGGTCCGTGATGGAAATGTTGCAGGACTTCTGGTTGGGCGAGAGAGCTTGCGAGTAAAAGATTTTATTGAGATTATAAAACTTGTAGATTCTCTATAATTTTTTTGGCGTTTGTTTCAAAATCTTTTTTATCCCCTTTGACTTTATCATTTGGAAAGACCCAAATGTGAGCGTGGGGGATTTCTTCACCAACTATTTTTGAAAGTATCCAGTCGGTATCAAATGCTTTTTGTTGGGCAAGTGCAATTTTTTTAGCTACTTCAAAATATTCTCCGACATTTGGCACACCCCAAACCCATCTATAATGTTCTTTTGGAATTACCAGGGTGTGTCCTGGTGATTCCGGTTCAATACTTAAAAAAGCCAAGAAATTTTCATCCTCATAAACTTTATGTGAAGGAATTTCTCCTTTAACTATTTTGCAAAATATACAGTTTTCCACATTTATTATTTTAACACAAATTTTAAATTACAGAGGCAATACAGAGGCAACGCCTCCGTATCAGCTAATCTTCTTTGAGACTGAGCCATTCAAAAAGCTCTTTTTTGTGGTCATCGGGTTCTTTGAAATAAGTAGGGAATGGTATTGGATTTATAATTTTAAATTTTAAACCCACATATTCTTGTAAACTTGAATATTTATAATCAAAAACATATTTTAATAAGTTTACAACATTTCTATTCTTGCTCGTTTTCCAATCCTTATCAATTAATTTGGCGGGATTTAAATGAATATATGAATATAGATATTTTAAATAGTTGTCGTTTTGTGTATGAATTGATTTGAATACCCCCTCATATAATTTTCCTGTGCGCTCGTATTTTTTATTAAAGTACATTGAATATCCGGTCATTAGTTTAAGCATATATTTAGAAACCCCACCTTCTGTTTTTTCGTATACTAAAAAATGAAAATGATTTGGCATGAGGCAGTATGCTCCTATGTCAACAAGAGTTTCTTCACGATTAAAGGTTTCATTAATATTTCTTGACTCTATATTCTTGGTGGTATTGCAGATGTGCATCAAAAATAAAAAATGTTCATAATCTTTTTTATCTGCAAAAATAATTCTTTTGTCGGTGCCGCGGTTGTATAGGTGATAGAATTCCCCGGGAACAAAATTTTGTTTTCGTAAGGCCATGTCATAAGTATAACACAAACAACTTTGGAGGCAACGCCTCCGTGTGCTTTTATTTTTACCACATTTGTTTTGTTATTCACGCTATGTCTAGCTGTGTTACACTAGTTAAATGAAAAAATATGCTCTACGAGACCCGATTCCACAAGACATAGATGAAAGATTAAAAATCTATCACCCTCTCGTTAGAGCTCTATTATATGCAAGGGGAATTAGTGATGTAGAAGCTTCACAGCAGTTCCTCAGCCCAGATTACGATAAACATGTTCATGACCCCTATCTACTAAAAGATATGAAAAAGGTGGTGGAAAGAATTCTGAAAGCCATCAAGAATAATGAAAAAATTGGAATATATAGTGACTATGATGCAGATGGTATTCCCGGGGCAGTTATCTTGCACGATTTTTTTAAAAAAATTAACTACAACAATTTTGTAAATTATATTCCGCTTCGTAATGAGGAGGGATTCGGACTTAATCACGAAGCAATTGACTTGTTGGCGGAGGGAGGTGTGAAATTGCTCATCACAATTGATTGTGGAATTACAGACGTTGAACAAGTAGAGACCGCGGAGAAACACGGGATTGACGTAATTATTACCGACCATCACATACCAGGAAAAAAATTACCAAAAGCATTCGCCATAATAAACCCAAAACAAAAGGGGTGTCAGTATCCAGAAAAAATGCTTTGTGGTGCTGGGGTGATATTTAAAGTCATTCAAGCTCTAATTAAATCTAGAAAGTTTGAATGGAAGGATGGTCAAGAAAAGTGGATGCTCGATATGGTTGGACTGGCCACACTTTCTGATATGGTTCCGCTTTTAGGTGAGAATAGGATTTTTTCTTATTATGGGATGAAGGTTTTACAAAAAAGTCCACGGGCAGGACTCCAGAAATTATTTTCTCTACTTAGGATAAACCAAAACACAGCAACGGAAGATGATGTTGCTTTTATGATTACTCCACGAATCAACGCTGCCTCACGAATGGGAATTCCCAAAGATGCATTTACTTTATTATCTACAATCGATGAAGTGGAAGCGGGAGTATTGGCACAGCATTTGAATAATAAAAATGATGAGAGAAAGGGTGTGGTGGGAAGTATGATAAAAGAAATAAAAAAAAGAATTGATGAAAGATTTGGTGACATGTCCGCCCAAGGCGGATCCGCCTTGGGCGGAAAACACGTTTTGGTTTTTGGAAATCCAGAGTGGAAACCGTCTCTTCTAGGACTTGTTGCAAACAGTTTCTCTGATGAGCACAATCGTCCGGTTTTCTTTTGGGGGAGAGAAGGAAGTAACGGAAGCGCAATTATAAAAGGTTCCTGTCGTGCTGGAGGAGACACAGATGTTGTGGCGCTCATGGAAAAAGCCAAAGATGTTTTTGTGGACTACGGAGGACACAAAGGAGCTGGGGGCTTTTCTGTGGCACAGGAAAATATTCATATACTGGAGAGTAGGTTGAATGAAGCATTTTTAGAATTAACAAAAGAACACAAAATAACTGAGGATACGTTAATAGATAAAAAACTTTCTCTCAATGATGTGGATTGGGATACATATAGTTCTGTGGAAAAATTTGCACCTTTTGGGCTAAACAATCCAAAACCACTTTTTCTTTTTGAAAATATTACAGTAGTCGGAATGAAACTTTTTGGCAAAGAACAAAATCATTTAGAACTAAAATTTTCCGCCAGAGGCGGATCCGCCTCTAGCGGAAAAAATTCAGATGTAACTGCGATTGCGTTTTTCTCAAATGGAGATAAATTTCCAGTACCCATCAAAGTGGGAAGTAATATAAATCTTGTCGCAACATTGGAAAAATCAACATTCCGCAACTTTCCTGAATTAAGACTGAGGATTGTGGATATTTTTTGATAAAAAATCTCTTTTTTCGTCGTACATTTCTGAGAGACACGCATAAATTCTTGCTAGAATTTTGCTTGAGTTCGGCTCGACAGCCTCACTAGTCTCTCTTCAATGTACGACTACAACGAGATTTTGTTATACTTGTTTAATGGTTACAATTTTTACAGATGGTTCGGCAAGAGGAAACCCTGGTCCTGGTGGATGGGGGGTTGTTATTCTAACAGATGATAAGGCAATTGAGCTTGGTGGAAGAGAAGACCACACTACAAACAATCGTATGGAACTTCTGGCAGTTATTTCTGCTCTAGATTCTGTTTTACAAGAGAGGGAAATGACTATATATACTGATTCTGCCTATGTTGTAAACGGAATCACTCGCTGGGTTATTGGTTGGAATAAAAATAAATGGAAAACATCAAAAAAGGAAGATGTTTTGAATAAAGACTTGTGGAAGAGGCTTGATGATGCTAGAAAACACAAAATAATTGATTGGAAACTTATAAAAGGTCACAGTGGAACAGCTGGAAATGAAAGATGTGATGTGATTGCCACGTCTTTTGCTGATAGGGTTCCTGTCGTGCTATACAGTGGTTCGCGCCAAAGGTATGGAGTTGATGTTTCAATTAAAGAAACAAAAACTTCGAAGAAGTCAAAATCAAAAAGTCGTGCCTATTCCTATATAAGTATGGTTGATGGTGTTGTGGAAGTTCACAAGACTTGGGAAGAATGCAAAAAGAGAGTTCATGGTGTTAATGCAAAATATAAAAAAAGTATTTCTCCCGAAAATGAGGAAGAAATCATAAAAGAATTTACGGAATGATATGATTTTGTCTTTTGTTTTTGGTTTCATCAGTGGGATTGCAATAGGGTCATTTGTTCCGATTGGTGTCGGGTTTTTTATTGCTTTAGTTTTTGTCACAGTGATTTTTTTTGTATATAAATATTTTATTGCACAGGAGTACCGCATAGTTTTAACCTTTATTGTGGTAGCCATGGTTGGTATTTTGTTTGGTGTAGGAAGAATGTATGTCTCAAACTTGTATAAAGAGTCACAACTAGATAGATACGCTGACCAAAAAATTTCTGTCGAGGGAATAATAGTAAACGAGCCAGACGTTAGAGAAAATAATACAAAATTAACTGTAAGTTTGCGTAACATATATATTGGGACGACCACTGTTGCAGTGAAAGAAAAGATATTAGTTACAGTTCCAATCTATCCAGAATACAAATATGGAGATAGGGTAAAAATGAAAGTTACCCTGAAAGAACCTGGAGAAATTGAAACAGATGGTCGAATGTTTGATTACAGGGGATATTTAAGAGTTAGGGGAATTTGGTATACGAGTAATTACACAACAATAAATCTGGTATCAAGTGGGCACGGTAGTGTCATAAAAAATTTATTATTTAGCACAAAGAAAGTTTTTACTGATTCAATCAACGGGGTTTTACCAGAACCGCAATCAAGTCTTTTGGCGGGACTTTTACTTGGAACAAAGCAATCATTAGGCAAAGAATTACTTTCAGAATTTCAAAAAACAGGAGTTTCTCATATTGTTGTTCTCTCTGGCTACAATATTGCTATTATTGCTGGGAGCATAATGGCCTTTTTCAAATTCTTGCCTAAAAATTTATCTTTCAGTTTTGGTGTTGTTGGTATTATTTTGTTTACAATTCTTTCTGGTGGGGGAGCATCAGCCTGGCGAGCAGCGATTATGGTTTTGGTTGCCTTGTTTGCTAAGAGAATGAACAGAGATTATAAAATCAGTCGTGTTTTTGGTTTTACAATTGTTTTGATGCTTGCTCCAAACCCACTTCTACTCGCATTTGACCCATCTTTTCAACTCTCTATCTTGGCTACAATAGGGTTGATTTTTGTTTCGCCTTACATTACCCCATATCTGTTATGGATAACAGAAAAATTTGGATTACGAGAAATAGTTTCAGGCACAATCGCTACACAAATTACGGTTCTTCCATATCTAATTTACAATATGGGTATTTTGTCTCTGGTTTCTCTTCCTGTGAATGTTTTAATTCTTGGAACGATACCAATAGCCATGCTTTTTGGGTTTGTGACTGGAATTGTGGGCTTGGTTTCTCTCTATCTATCTTACATTCCAGCCTTTTTTACCTACATTTTGCTGTGGTACCAACTTACAGTGATACATATTGGAGCAGGTATTCCATTTGGTTCAATAAATCTACCAGCTTTTTCACCTATTATTTTAATTTTTGTTTACGGAATTATTTTTCTGGGCTTATACTTTCTGAAAAATTTTTCTCAACATTCTGCCAATTAAGACTAGTAAAGAAGTCTTCAATATATTGTTTTTTACCACTTGGCTGATAGTCGGCAACGAAGGAGTGTTCCCACATGTCTAGGGCAAGTATTGGAGTGCAGTCTTGGAGCTGTCCAATATGTTGCTCATCAACCCAGGCATTTAAAAGCCGGTGTTCTTTTCTGTCTAAATAAAGCATGGCCCAACCAATACCACGAGTTGTAGCAAGTGTTTTAAATTGTACGAGCCATTTATCAAATGAACCCCATAAGTAGGCGATACATTTTATTAGTTCACCGTCTGGTGTAATTTCTTTTGCTCCATCTGATAGTGAATCAAAGTAAATCTCATGATTTCTCATGCCGTTATATTCAAAACTGAATCGTCTATTTAGTTCGCTTATTACATACGGAGCAAAAGCGTCTTCTTTTACATATCCTTCGTATACCGGTATCTTTTCTAGGATACTATTGGTATTTTTTACATACCCAGCATAAAGTTTTAGGTGTTCCTCAATCGTTTTTGCTGAAATTCCCTTTAGTTCACCGATGTTAAATTTTTTTTCTTTAAATTCCATTTTGTTTTGATTTGTCCGCACACCAACTCTGGTATCGTTGATATTGTGTCGTGGTGTGGAAATTATTGCTCAGTTACTAGTAAATTCACCAGTTGATATATCTATTATACATATAATATCAACGGAAGACACAATACCAGGGTTGGTGTGCGGATTTAGCTCTTAATTTTGTGTGTATAATATAACATATGTTGAAAAGATTTTCTCATATTCGTGCTTATCTACGCTGGTATATTCTTGGACTACTTTTGATTTTAAGCTTCGTTTTGTGGTCTACTGTAATTAGAGAAAATCGTCAGGGGATTTTGACTGTTGTCTTCCTGAATGTTGGTCAGGGTGACTCGATTTTTATTGAATCACCAACTGGTATACAGGTTTTGATAGATGGTGGCCCAAATAACGCTCTAATGAAAGAAATCTCATCCATTTTACCTTGGTATGACAGAAAAATTGATATGCTAGTTGTGACAAATCCAGATAAGGACCACTACGAAGGATTTATCCCTTTTCTGAAAAAATACAAAACCGATGTAGTGCTTGAGCCCGGCACGACAAATAAAAGTGAGGCATATTCTCTATTAGAAGACGAAATCATAAATAAAAAAATTCCAAAAATAATTGCAAGGCGAGGACAAATAATTGATTTAGGTGGGAGTGCATATTTACGAGTAATTTTCCCAGACAGAGATATTTCTGGTCTAAATCCAAATGACGGTTCGATTGTAATGCAATTGGTTTATGGTGAGACCTCGGTAATGTTACAAGGAGATTCGCCGACAAACATAGAACATTTTCTTGTTAGTTTAGAAAACAACTTAAAAAGCACAATTTTAAAAGCTGGTCATCACGGCTCACGAACAAGTTCGTCGGAAGAGTATGTAAAAGCAGTTGATCCAGAATGGGTTGTTATATCTGCAGGAAAAAACAATACGTATGGCCATCCACACAAAGAAGTTTTGGATATTTTAAATAAACTAAAAGTCCCAATCATTGGAACATATGATGTAGGACAAGTGATTTTTGAATCAGATGGGAAAAGGTTTCTTTTGAAACGATGAGGCCGCCTAGTCGGCGGCCTTCTCCGGGTAACCCGGAGTGAATATCATCCGCAGGATGTCGGAACACCCCGCAAACAATATGAGGAGAACGATCGTGATTACGGGAAACTCCTTGTCTCGGAGAGCGAGTCGCCAGAAATCATAGGAAAGTAGGTAGCCTATGTTTCTGACGATGGCCTTGCACATTCGCCATTTCATAGGGCACCCCCATATCGAATATTACCCTTATATTTATTAATGTCAAAAAAACATCCTCTATCAAGATGTCTTTTGGTAACTGGACTTTTTGTTATTTCTTAAATCAAACCTGCTTTTTTGAGTGTAGCGTAAGCACCATTTTTCTGAATAGTTTTAATTGCTGTGGTTGAGAGAGTTAGGGTTATTGATTTTTTGAGTTCAGGAATATATATCTTCTTTTTTTGAAGATTGGCATATTTTCGAGTAACACCAGTTGGATTAAACTGCGTAGCACGAGTGCGGTTTGAATATCCACCACTAAGCTGGGAACTTTTCTTTGATATTGGACATACTTTAGCCATAATGAAAGTATGGTATCATAACAAAGTCAGAAGTCAAAAGTCTATAAAGTCAAAAGGAGCAAATGAATCTACTTTATAGACTTTATAAACTTTCGACTTTATAGACTATCCCATGTCTCTCGATTTTATTTTTTCAATTCTCATACTAATTTTTTCTATCGTCATCCATGAGGTCTCTCACGGTTACGTTGCCTATCTACAAGGGGATAATACAGCAAGATTTCAGGGCAGGTTGACTCTTAACCCAATGAAACACCTAGAATGGTTTGGCTCTTTTCTCTTGCCTGTAATGTCATATATGTTTGGTGGTTTTATAATTGGCTGGGCAAAACCTGTTCCTTTCAATCCATATAATCTAAGAAATCAAAGATGGGGAGAGGCCATGGTGGCTCTTGCTGGTCCAGCGTCTAATATCTGTGTGGCCTTGTTTTTTGGTCTGCTTATTCGTTTTGGGATAACTTCTCAATTTGGACAGGCATTTACATATATTTCTTCTACCATAGTATTTATAAACTTGATTCTGGCCACGTTTAATCTAATACCCATTCCTCCTCTTGATGGTTCAAAAATCCTTTTCTCCATTTTACCTTATAGTATGCAAGGTGTTCGTGATTTTCTAGAACGAAACGGATTGTTTGTTTTAATTTTCTTCATTTTCTTCCTTTGGAAATTTGTTTTACCTCTAGTTGTTTTTGAATTTTCTCTCATAACTGGATTAATCCCGTAGTGAAATTAGTATTTATCTTTTTCGTACAGTAATCTCCATATTTATGTAAGTAAAATTTAAATAAAGGCCTAGAGTAAGGCTATTTTTCATATACAAAAATTGCTTGACATTATACGGCTAGTGTGATAGGCTTTCTGTTGGAGAGAGGGGTCTGGCGTTGCGACAACGGCGTCTGGCGGCTTGCGACATCTTGCGAAATTGGCGTTTAGCGATCTGCGACATCGGCGTCTGGCGAAGTTCGCCGGTTGCGAAGATTTGCAATCGGCGACAATGGCGTTCAGCGACTTGCGACAACAGCGAATCAATCAACTGGTTGGCCACACCCCCTCTCCTCCGCTCCTCCCACCGAGACATAAAAATAACTCGGGGGCAAAGGCTCGTTCTCTTCGGAGGCGGGCCATTTCGTTTATACAAACAGGTATTTGCAATTTTGATACATATATATTAGAGTAGTGAAGTAATGTCAACGATAAATCAGCTGATTAAAAAAAGACGCTCAAAAGGTAGACCTAAATCAAAGGCCATTGCTTTAACTCGTGGATTCAACACTCTAACAAACAGACCTGTCTATTATCCATCTTCATTTAAAAGGGGAGTTTGTACGAAAGTAACAACAAAAACACCAAAGAAACCAAACTCTGCTATTCGAAAAATTGCTAGAGTTAGACTAACAAATGGTATGGAGGTTACGGCATATATTCCAGGAATGGGACATGGACTACAGGAACACTCAGTGGTTTTGCTTCGTGGTGGAAAAGTAAAGGATGTTGGTATCAGATATACAATAGTACGAGGCAAGCTCGATGCAACAGGAGTAGAAAAAAGAATGCAGGGTAGGTCTAGATATGGTGTAAAGAAACCTAAGGGGAAGTAAAAAGTCTATAAAGTTCATAAAGTCCATAAAGTAAAATACAAACACAAAAATGCGAAGAAAAATAACAAACAGAAATATAGTAGGTAAAGATCACGAATATGATTCTGAGAAAGTTGGTAAATTTATCAATTACATAATGATTCGTGGACAAAAAGCGACAGCTCGAAAAATTGTTTATGATGCATTTGAACAGATTATTAAGAAACTAGGCACAGCTACGACAGTGGATGTAATGGAAGTTTTTGATACAGCATTAAAAAATACAGGCCCTCTTACAGAAGTTCGCTCTCGTCGAGTCGGAGGTGCTAACTACCAAATTCCTCGAGAAGTTCGACCAGAAAGACGTTCGTTTCTCGCAATGAAATGGATTATTGATTCAGCTCGCTCAGGCAAAGGTGCTCCTATGGCATCTCGCTTAGCTGACGAAATTATACTAGCTTCAAAAAATGAAGGTAAGGCAGTGAAGAAGAGAGAAGATACGCATAAAATGGCGGAGTCAAACAAGGCCTTTGCCCATTTTGCTTGGTAGTTTTTGTGGTCTTTTTGCCGAATTTCTTTGCTCTCGGTTTTTATCTGTTCCACGCAACGTACTGTTGTACGTTTTGGTCACAGAAAAAACCTGCGAGCTTCGAACTTCAACAAAAATCCTCACAAAAATCTTCGTCTACAAGTTTACTTTTTATTTTATATAATACTTAGAATTAAGATTTTTACACAATCACACTAAGATTGAAACAAATATTTAGAAAGGTGTATAATCATAACTATGAACAGAGCTGATTGTGAGTCTAAGGCCAATGAAATAAGAAAACAATATAATCCTCTGGATTTATCTCCATTTCCATATAAAAACATAACAGATTCAATCTTTGAACTTAAAATACAATCGTTTGAATTTTCAGAGGATTCTATAAAAAACTTATCAGGGGCGATAACGTATGAGGAGAAAGATTCTAGTGGTGTGAAGACTTACGAATTTCACATCGCAATTAATAGTAGTAAATCTCAAGAAAGACAAAACTTTACACTAGCTCACGAATTGGGTCATTATTTTTTACATAAGGATAAGATAAAAATTGAGGGAATTATTGTTGACAGTGACTTTTTTGACGGGGGTAGAGCATTGTTTAGTCTGGATGAAGCAGAAATTAGTCAAATGGAAATCGAAGCGAATAATTTTGCGTATGCTTTAATAATGCCTTCAGAGTTAATAGTTCAGGCCTGGGAGAGTTTAAGAGATGTAGAATCATGTGCTAAAGTCTTTAATGTTTCCGTCTCCACAATGAGCATAAGACTCGAGCGATTAAAATTATTACCATGACAGAAATTCCCGAGTCATTTTCTAAGAGAAATACTGATCTTTCAGAAAGATTTAAAGAAATTCGTGCTTCACTAGTTCATCAGCAGGGAATTAAGAGACCTCTGCAATATAATATAAGACCGTTCGGCGAAAGAAGCATTCAGGAAAAAATTGCTCTAGAAAAAGGACAGTTAGAAAACAGGGCATTTGAGCAAGATATAGGTTTAAAGAAAAATACACTTTTTATCTTATTCTGGTTTTTGGCAGCAGAAACCGTTGCTATTTTTGTAATCGCTTTTTTCCAAGGTTTTAAGACTGGTGGATTTGAGATTGAAGGGTGGAGCTTTAGACTTTTAATTACTGCAACTATTACACAAATTACTGTTATGTTGTTAATAGCGGTAAAACACTTATTTCCAAATAAACCAGTAATGTAAAGTTTTTTGTTTTGGATTTTGTTTGTCTGGTTGTCTTAAATAACCTCATGGAATCATTTTTTGATTTAGTAAGAGACCCGGCACATTGGGAGTTTGAGATACTTCTAATTGTTATTTTTGACGTAATTATTGGTCTTATTATCTGGCCATTTATTCAAAAAGCTCTTGTTCACCACAAGTCTGACCATGAAAGGCTTGAAGATTTGGAACAAGAAGTAAGGAACCTAAAAGGTAGACTTTAAGCCATAGAATCTTCCCAAAGAGAAATTCTGGTTGCCATGTCTTGTATTTATCTGGGGGAGGAATAAAATTAGTGTGTTATTACTCTAGTCTAATAACATGTCAAACGAAGAGCCGGAATACGGTGATTTTGACGGTGCAGATAAGAGTAGCTCCGAGGAAGGGGCACCCGGCGGTCTTCCTGATAATTTTGATAGCAGACTAAGTAGTTTAAGAGAAGAGAGAAATATTTCAATGTCAGAATATTGTTCTGTAATTAATGAAATAAGAGGTATGGCGAGTGGGGGTGATGCTGGTGGAATCAGGGAGATACATTACCACGGCTGGACCAATAAGCACTTTGGTAAGCTTCTAGAAGAACTGGGTGAAAAATAATATAACTGCCCTTGGTTTGTGAGAAGCTCTTTAATTATTTTGTCATTGTTCAAAAATGCTTTTTGATGTTGACACTCAGTTCTTAATCTACTACGATATATCGTAGTAGATTAAAGATATTAAAATTAATTGTAAATATAATCTATGCCACACGTATCAAGTAAAAAATTAAACCCAGAATTATTGGAGAAATTATTAAGTGAGCTTCTTTTAACATTTGGGGAAGCACAAAACAAGAAATATCTCTCCTCGGTAGTAAATGAACTTTTTTCGGATACAGAAAGAACCATGCTCGCTAAACGTCTGGCGATTATTCTCATGCTTGATAGTAAAACTCCACAACATAGGATTGTGGAAATATTAAAGGTGAGTCCGTCCACGGTTGCAATGATGTCTCTGGGTATTGAAATTGGAAAGTACGATACTCTTCTCAAGATTTCAAAAAAACAAAAATTGGATTTTGAAAAAATAATATGGGGAATACTAACTGTTGGGGGAATAATGCCTCCACCGGTTGGAAAGAAATATTGGAGAAAATATTCAAAATAATATTATCAATCTACTACGATATATCGTAGTAGATTGAGTGGGGGTTTGGTTTAAGTTGTTAGGGGAAAAGAAGGGATTTAATTACAGGGTTGTAAATTCTTGTGGTCGGGGTAAAATTAGGGTATTAATATTTTAATTCATCCGCACACTAACTTTGGCATTGTGTTTCATCGAAACACGGCGGAGCGATGCTAAAGTTAGTGTTCGGATAAAAAAATTATGAGTGAAGAAGGAGTTCAACCAGCGAGTGAAGATAAACCAAATGAGTATGACGTTTTTATGGCTGAAAAAAGGAAAGAGGAAGACGCACAGCAAATGCAAGGATTTGCGTTAAGTGAAGAAATAAATCCTAAAATAAAGATATTAGGAGAATTAGTTCCAAGAGGGAACATGACTCCGAGGATTTTTACTATTGAAGATAGATTTATGAATACTGGAAACCCATTAGAAGTATCAATTCAAAGAATTCCTGGTCAAGGAGATAATATAACTTTTACTATCAAAATGGTTCTAGAACCAAATCAGGTATCTCAAATAATAGATGCACCAACTGACCACAGATATGAATTAACTCAAGAATTTGGTGTTGGTGGATCATATGGTGCCGAGGATTCTCTTGGTAGTGGTTTGACAACATTGAGTGAAATTGGTGGTAATCTTGTCTTCACTAACCTTGATAAAGCAAGGGTCATATCAAACAGAGGTCAATTAAAGGATCTTATAGATGAAGTAATTAGTAATTTAAAATAAATTGATTTATACGTGAGTAATATAAACCCTTAACTGGGAGTTTTGCATTATTGCTCAAAAATGGTTTTTGGTATATAGTTTCCTGTGTGCCTCCGGGCATTTTTATTTACAATAATTTAACTTATGAATAGAGACTATTCCCTAGATAAGGTTCGTAATTTTGGTATAATAGCGCACATTGACGCTGGTAAAACAACCACATCAGAGCGTGTGCTTTTCTATACAGGAATGACTCACAAGATTGGTGAAGTGCACGAGGGGGAGACGGTGACAGACTGGATGGAACAAGAGCGTGAAAGAGGTATTACCATTACTGCTGCAGCCATCACTTGTTTCTGGAATCCTACCTACATGCCAAAGGGAGACAAACCCACCTATCGTTTCAATATTATTGATACTCCCGGACACATTGATTTCACAGCTGAGGTAAAACGTTCACTTCGTGTTCTTGACGGTGCGGTTGTGGTTTTTGACGGAGTTGCCGGAGTTGAACCACAATCAGAAACAAACTGGAGATATGCTGATGATGGCGCTGTGCCAAGAATTTGTTTGATAAACAAACTTGATAGAACGGGTGCATCTTTTGAGCGTTCTTTTGCCTCCATTTTAGACAGACTGACAAAAAACGCAGTTCGCCTACAAATTCCTATTGGTCTAGAGGATAAATTTGAGGGGGTGATTGACCTTTTGAAAATGAAGGCTTATCACTTTGAAGGAAATATGGGTATGGATATTCGTGAGTCAGAAATTCCCGCCGAATATTTGGATGAAGCAAAAAAATATCGCGCAGAGCTTATAGAAAAAATTGTTGAACAAGATGATGAGCAAATGCAAATGTTTCTAGATGGTAAGGAACCAACAATAGAAGAGCTAAAAAAGACTCTTCGTAAGGCCTGTCTTGCTGTAAAAATTGTTCCTGTCATGGCGGGTTCTGCTTTGAAAAACAAAGGTATCCAGCTTGTTCTAGACGCAGTTGTAGAATATCTCCCGTCTCCACTAGACATCCCTCCCGTCAGAGGTTTAGACCCAAAAACAGGTGATGAAATATTTAGGAAACCTTCTGATGAAGAACCTTTTTCTGCTCTTGCTTTCAAACTTCAAAACGACCCATTCGTTGGACAGCTAACTTTCTTTCGTGTCTATTCTGGGACAATTGAGTCTGGAACATATATTTATAACTCAACCACAGGTGAGAAAGAAAGGTTGGGTCGTATTGTGCGACTTCAGGCTGACAAACGTGAGGAAGTAAAAAAAGTTTTTGCCGGAGAAATCGCAGCAGCGGTGGGATTAAAGTCTGCAAAAACATCTCACACACTTTGTGACGAGGACCAACCAATTCTTCTTGACCCAATTAAATTCGTTGCTCCTGTCGTCTCACTTCGTATTGAACCAAAAACAAAAGCTGACCAGGAAAAAATGGGTATGGCCCTCAAAAAACTTTCTGACGAGGACCCAACGTTTATTGTGTCATCAAATTCCGAAACAGCCGAGACGATTGTCTCTGGTATGGGAGAGCTACATCTAGAAATTATGGTTGACCGCATGAAACGAGAATTTGGTGTTGAGGTAAATGTTGGTAAACCACAAGTAGCATACAGAGAGACAATTCTTGGGACAGCCGAGGCGGAACACAAATATATCAAACAGACTGGTGGAAAAGGTCAGTATGGTCACGTAAAACTCACAATCAAACCTCTTGAGAAAATTGAAGAGGGAGCAAAAATTCCTAAGAATGTTAAACGATATGAAGACTTTGAATTTATTGACTCAATCAAAGGGGGCGTTATCCCACAAGAATTTATTCCTGCCTGTGAAAAAGGTGTTCATGAGGCAATGGATAGAGGAATTGTTGCTGGATACAAAATGGTAAATATTTCCTGCGAACTTACATTCGGTTCTTATCATGATGTTGACTCATCTGAAATTGCTTACAAGATTGCAGCCTCTCAAGCTTTCCAAGATGCAGCCAAAAGAGCCAGACCTGTCTTACTTGAACCTATTATGAAAGTTGATGCTATCATGCCAGAACAATTTATGGGAGATATCACAGGCTCACTTTCAGGTAAACGAGGGCAGATAGAAGGAATGGAGGAGAGAGGAATGCTCCGAGTAATTCACGCTAAGGTTCCTTTGTCTGAAATGTTTGGATACACAACTGATATTCGTTCAATGACACAAGGAAGAGGGTCGGTTATGATGGAGTTTGATCATTATGAAGTGGTGCCACCAAACGTCGCTTTGACAATTATTGAGTCTAGAAAATAGCCTGGGTCTTTTTGTCCGATTTCTGCGTTGAAATTTCAAAAATCCTCGTCACCTTACGACAGTAAGGCTCCTCGCATTTTTTCATTTCGCCTTGAACTCGAAAAAAAATCCTCCAGGATTCTTTATTCTATTAATACAGAAAATTCTCACTTCTTAGTGAGTTTTTTCATTGCATCAACGTTGTAAAAACGACCTGTCCCGTTAGAGTTTTACATTTTTTGTATAAAGTAAAATTATGCAGGATGAGTAGCGTAGTAATTGAAATTTTTAGTTGATTGTAAAACTCTAACGGGATACAATACACACATGAATGGTGTTATTGATCAAACAAAACCAGCTACGGATTTAGATTCTAGTCTAACCCCACCAAGAAAAGCTCCTCTGGATATTTTAGCTAGAAATGATATGCAACGAGAAGAAGAACCACAGGTTCCTTCTGGGGTGCACGACCTTGCTGACGTTTTAAAACAAAGACCAACTGATTTAGCACCAGAACCAGAAATTTCTAATGCACTGTTGCCACCCATTGTTCCAGAAAAAATTGAAACGGAGCCCAAAGAAAGTTTTAGAGTAGATTCACGTGTTTTAGAGTTTTTTACTAGATTAGTTGCCTCGGAGAGTGACCCCGTGACTGCTAAATCTTTCAGGCGTTATCAATGGGAACTGGAATATGCTAATTCAAAAGAGAGAGTCAGAGAAATTTTAAATGAAGCTCGTGATATTGGTAATATCTCTCCAGAACAGTACGCAATGGTTTTAAGTTATTTAGAAAAACCTGAACCTATCATAGAAAGGACGGATGATGTTAAAAATCTTATTGAAGCTGAAGGGGGTCCAGATGTTGTAGCTAGTGATTTTAAGGATTTATATGAGAAGCTGGGTCATCTTGGTGTATATAAAGATAGTGGTATTAGTTATTCTCCGGACGGCTTAATAAAAGCAATAGAAGAAATCAGAAAAAGCGAAAATCCATTGCAAAATATTGTAAATGTACCAAGAGCAAGGGGTTTGCGTAAATTAGTTGCGGAACTACTTAGACACGAAATTATCTTGGATGAAAATATGACAGGTGAGAAAGTGTTTGTCGTTCCAGAAAAACTAATTTTATATATAGAAGGTTTAAATAAAGTAGATATAGGAGCTAAACTTGTTCTTGATACCTTAAAACAGGGTGGAATTACAAAACAAGAAGTCTTGAAAATCCTATTTGATTATTCTCGACCAGGACTTGCTTTTACTGAAGAAGAACACAAAGAAATACTTAGTATTCTTGGTGAATCCGAAGAAGGGGTTTCTGTAGTTTTAGATTCAGGGGTACTCGAGCAAAATCCTGAAAAAGTATTAGAACAAGCTCGTTTGGAATATATAAGGGCTATGGCTGATTATGATAAGAGAAAATCAAACACACAAAAATTTATTGGTCTTTTGGGAAATCTAGTTTCTAGTGACAGGATATCAATGAGTGACGCAGTGGAAAATGCAAGAAGGTTGGAATTAGAGGCAAAAGAAAGAATAGGTCAAACTTTGGATGCTTATATAGAGGCAAAAATAACGAAGGTGGAAAAAGATACTGAATCAATAGGGGATGAATTTGAAAAATTATCAAGACGTTTAGAAAATGCTGACGCAGAATGGAACATATTACAGGAACAAATCAGGGAATCATTACCAAAAAACGAGAGAACAGAATGGGTAAAAGAAAGAGCGAGTAGGGCCTTAAAAGTGTGGTCAAAGGTACCGATAACAGCTCGTCTGGCTTTTGTTCCAATACTCATCGGTACTGGTGCTGGTGTGGCTGGGGGTCTTGCCTTTGGCGCATCAATTGCTGGGACACGTATAGTCCGTGGTGCCGCTGGGGCTCTAGGTTCTACATATTTTGGTAAGCGGTATGGCAAAAAAACAGAAAGAGAAAATGAAGAAATAAGAAAAGAATATGAAGCAACCTATATTTCCAGAGACCCATCAGTAACATCTGAACAAAAGGAAAAAAAATATATGGAGGCCCGTGAATTAGAAAAAAGAAGAATGAAAGGACAAAGGGTTAAAAAAGCTATGATAATGGTTGGTGCGGGGGCAGGAACTGGTATCTTGGCTGGTTTGACTCAGTCTCTTTTAGAAACCCCTTTATTAGCCAGTACTGGTGGGGGTTTAGGTGGGAGTCAAATAATGGATAGGCCAAGAGTTGAAGGCACAAAATCTTTTGACGGCATAGCCAGACCAAAAGCTGTCGTTTCGCCCGTATCTGCAAAAGTGGTACCGCCAGAGACGCCAGCTGTTCCAAAACCACAAATACCAGAAGGTCCAAAAGTTGTAGACGTATCTCAAGTGAGGGTTGAGGCGTCTTCCCAAGGAGGTTGGCAAACAATTCTTGATTTGAAAGCGGCGGTTATAAGAAAATATGGCGACCACATTCCACAAGAAATCAAAACCAATTTTATGGACAAACCATCTGTTGAAATTGCAAAAGAGTATGGTTTCTATAAGCCGGGCGACACTGGCGGTGATAGTGCAATGATGTTTAAGGGTGAACACCTTGGTGTTGATAATCATGGACACTTGGTTTATGAGCGTGGGGGAAAATCAATTGACATGGTTGATACAAAAACCGGAAAGGTAGTAACCTTTGAAGAAACTGGCGGAGAGATGTTTACACCAAAAGTTAATGAGTCACAAGCGGTTATGCCAAAAGCAACATCAGATGTGCCAGATGTGCCAGATGTTTCAGAAGCAGAAATCACTAAGGTTGAAATGCCTCCTGAACCAGAAGTGATTCCAGTAGTGCAACCACTTGAATCAAGAGATGTCTTTGCTGTTAAAAAAACAACTCCATCAGCTGTGGAAGTTTCCCAAATACGTGTTCCATTTAAAGAGACTTTTGTCGATATATTAGACAGGAATGGTGTTAAAACTATGGAAATTGAAGGTTTAAAAATTGCCCAGGAACGGCCATTTGGTAGTGGAAAAATATTAGTCTTAGATGATAAATTTCAGAATGGCATAGAAAACAGAAGTATTCGTGAGGCATTTCTTGAAGCATTTGACAAAAACGAATGGTTTAGTGGTTATAAAGAAATGAAAGGTGTGGTTTTTGATGGTGGAAGATTATCTGTGCTTCATGGTGTAGAGGAAGACCCAAACATAGTTAGGGTTTTACTCAACGGTAAAGAAATTGCTAAAGGGTGGATAACAGAAAATGGTTCAAATATAAAATTAGATAGCAATTTGAAAGGCGGATTATTCGGATTTCTCGTTGAGACCCCTTATGAAAAAGCACTCAAATTTAAGGAGTTAAAAGATGTTATTAAAAGTTTTGAGTTTGTTAAAAAATAATATGAACATTTGGTGACCATCTGTGGATGCAGAGCAAATAAATAAAGGATATAATTAAATTAATGACAACAGACGATACATTATCAAAAGATATAATAAAAGAGTGGGGACTTGAATCATTGACTTCTGAAAAACAGGTTGAAATAGCTGACCGTGTCGGAAAGATGATATATCAAGCTCTTCTAGTAAGAGCTCTTGATATTCTCTCTGAAAAAGAACAGACCGAATTTGATTTACTTTTAGACGAAGATGCCACTACTCCACAAGATGTTTTGGTCTTTTTACAATCAAAAATCCCAACATTTGGACAACTTGTGTCAGAAGAACGCCAAAATCTTAAAAGGGATTTACTGATACCGGCTTAATAACTTGACTATTTTTGTTATTTTGACTAGTATACTCAGTGTCGCTTCACGCGACCATTTTTGGAAGTTCCCAGAATTCAGATTTCTCGAACATTGAGTTGTTGGAATTTCTAAAACATTATTAGTTTTAATCTTTGTTTAATTACACGCTTTAAAATTTGGATGAAATTCAAGGCGGACGAAGTAAAAGGTGAGGAGGCGTATAGACATACGACGACGAACATTTTACAAGTCCAACGCAGAAGTTCGCCAAATTTGGAAGCGCTGTGAGATAACACACATAAATACAATGGCAGATTTTGATAGATCAAAGCCCCATGTAAACGTCGGTACAGTTGGCCACGTTGACCACGGGAAGACAACATTAACAGCAGCAATTCTTGCTGTGCTTTCTCGCGCAGGCGCAGGATATTCAGCTAGAGTTGAAGGAGTGGACAAAATTGATAGTGCTCCTGAAGAAAAAGCAAGAGGAATAACCATTGCTCTTCACCACTCAGAATACGAAACACCACAGAGACACTATGCACACGTGGATGCTCCTGGACACGCTGACTATATTAAAAACATGATTACCGGTGCCGCCCAAATGGATGGCGCGATATTGGTAGTTGCTGCAACAGATGGCGTGATGCCTCAAACAAGAGAGCACGTGCTTTTGGCAAAACAAGTCGGTGTGCCGAAGCTTATTGTTTTCCTAAATAAATGCGATATGGTGCCTGACAAGGAACTTATTGATTTAGTTGAGGAGGAAGTTCGAGAACTCCTTACAAAACAGGGTTTTGATGGTGCGGGTGCTCCTGTTATTAGGGGTTCTGGCCTTAAAGCTCTTGAATCAAAGGACAATACAGACGAATGGGCAATGAAGATATTAGAATTAGCTAATGCCCTAGATACATATTTCCCAATTCCACAAAGAGACCTAGAAAAACCATTTCTTATGCCAGTTGAAGATATTTTCTCAATTGAGGGCCGAGGAACGGTGGTTACTGGAAGAATTGAAAGGGGGGTTGTTAAAGTTGGTGAAGAAATTGAATGTATTGGCTTGAAAGATACACAGAAATATACAGTTACAGGTATCGAAATGTTCAACAAATCACTTAAAGAGGGTATTGCAGGGGATAATGCTGGAATCTTACTTCGAGGTGCAAAGAAAGAAGAAATTCATCGAGGTCAAGTTCTTGCAAAACCAGGTACTGTTACTCCTCATACAGAATTTACAGCTGAAGTTTATGTTCTAAAGAAAGAGGAAGGTGGACGACACACACCATTCTTCTCTGGTTACAAACCACAGTTTTACATCAGAACGACAGATGTTACTGGAGATGTAACTCTAAATGAAGGTGTGGAAATGGTCATGCCAGGAGATACGGTTACATTCAAGATTAAATTAGTTGCTCCAGTTGCCCTAGAGCAGAACCAGAGGTTTGCTATTAGGGAGGGGGGGAAGACTGTGGGTGCTGGTGTTGTAACCTCGATTACGGCTTAACAGAAATTCCAAATCTGGCGCATTTCGTTGTTGGAAAGCAAAAAATTATTCTCACCTGCGCACTCAGGCAGGCTCGAATTCTTTTTCACTTTCCGCCTAGAACTGCATCCAGATTATGAAATTTCTTAGATGTACTATCCTCAAAAGTACTTAAATAAACAAAAAATGGTTACAAAAACAACAAAAAAAGAGATGGTAGAAAAAGTTGCAAAAAAACCCGCAGTTAAAAAAACTGCAGTCAAGATTCCTGCCAAGGCTGATGTAATTTCTAAGTTGCGAATCAGAGTTAGAGCTTACGAATACAAAATACTTGACCTGTCAGTAAAACAAATTATAGATACAGCTCTTCGCTATGACGCAAAAATAGAAGGGCCAGTTCCACTTCCTACAGAGATCAAGAAGTACACAGTCAATCGTTCATCTTTCGTTTACAAAAATGCTAGAGAGCAGTTTGAAATGAGAGTGCACAAGAGACTTATAGATATTCTCAATCCCACACCAAAGATTATGGAGGCACTTACTAACATGAGTTTACCCTCGGGAGTCAACATCGATGTAAAGATTATGTAGGCTGGGATGATTTCAAACAATATAAATTCAACAAAATTGCCCTAACTAGGGCTATTTTGTATTATTGACATTAATTACAAAGGGTGATATAATATGAAAGGGTATGGTCAAGTACTGACCATCTGGATTGGAGGGGGTATGTTCGGAAAAGCTTCGTGTACGTTTCTCTCCTACGTGATTGTGGGTATTTTGCTGTTGGTCGGGACCATGTCGTTGTCTCATTTGAAAAAGGGGGCCATCGAGCGGCAAAACCAGCGTCGCGCTGAGGTGACGAGGGTCGAGAACGAGCTGAGGGATCGTCTGAATAAGGCGATTCCTCACCGGCAAGGAAGTGAAGTCGACAAGGACGATTTCAGACTCAATGCCTTCGCCGACCTTTCCAAGTCAGGGGCGAAGGTGCAGTTGTACGAACCGACAACAGCCATGTTCTGCCAGGGGTGGGTGGAGTTTGTTGATGGCCCGAATGGTGGGCACTTCGACAAGCTAATCATCACACGATGTACAAAGGGTGGCTGGCCACCCCCGAGAGTTTATGTCGCTGGAGTGTTGCAGAAGTAGCTTCTCCACTCGCTGACACACGACCTCGCACAACGGAAGGGCCTTGCGCCTCTCGTCTGTCGCGAGGTCTTTTCTGTATAATAAGTCACCCTTAATCTTAGCGGTTTTTTGTTTACGTTGACATTTATATAATTTGGGATACCATTTGTTTTGGAGGGAGATATCGATGGACTCAACTATAGTAAGCTACAAACTGCTGAAGCAATTGTTTCGGCAGACCCCTGGTCTCATGCAAGCCGTCACGAAGGATATTGACGGATTCGCTGAGAGAACAGGTGTTCCGGCAGCTGAAATCACCAAGATCTTAGTGTTGATTGACACTGGATTCCAGGTTGAGAGGTTGTCGGCCTGCGCCGAGACTGTTCAACTTGGTTTGGGTCGCGAGTCGACGGAGTTCGACAACCAGTGACCTCACGACAAAGGAAGGGCCTCTCGGCCCCCGCTCGTCGTGAGGTCCTTTCTGTATAAAATATTAAACAAAAAGGCCAGAGCGACTTGATTAAAAAATTGATATCTGTTACCATAGCCAAATCGCTTTAAGCGACTTTTTCATGGGGGCTAGCGAAGGGCAATGTTGAGGAAAACCTTTTCTCATTACTGTCCGCAAAACGTCTCCAAATATAAAATAAAAATATGAAGTTCATATTGGGAACAAAAATCAATATGACCCAAATTTTTGATGATAAGGGTCTGGTACATCCAGTGACTGTTTTGAAAGCAGGTCCAATGGTTGTCACACAAATTAAAACTGTTGCCACAGATGGTTATAATGCTATCCAAGTTGGTTTTGGCGAAAAAGCGGAAAAAAATATTAATAAACCAGAAAAAGGCCACATGGGAAGTGGCAATTTTAGATATTTGCGAGAGTTTACAACAGACGGCGACCCAGCAATGAAAGTCGGAGACACAATTGACCTCTCAACATTTGTAGAGGGGGACGAGGTTATCATTTCTAGCATATCAAAAGGAAAAGGTTTTCAGGGTGTGGTGAAAAGACATGGATTCCACGGAGGTCCTCGTTCACACGGGCAAAAACATTCAGAAAGAGAGCCGGGTTCTATCGGTGGTGCTGGTCGTGATGGTGGTCGTGTAGCAAAGGGCAAAAGAATGGCCGGCAGAACGGGTGGAGACAGAATCACAACTAAGAATTTAACAATTGTTAGTGTAAAACCAGAAACTGGAGAAATTTTTATACGAGGAACAGTCGCTGGTCGCAGAGGAACACTAGTAGAAGTAATAGGAAAGTAAAAAGTCCATAAAGTTTGTAAAGTCTATAAAGAAAAATCATGGAAACATCTAAAACAACAAAAAAAACTAAAATAAAAACAGACACACCTGTTGCTTTGGAAGCTACTGTTTATAATCAGAAGGGTAAAGAAGCTGGAAAGATTTCTCTACCAGAATCAGTTTTTGCTTTACCTTGGAATGCTGACTTGGTTCACCAAGTTGTTGTTTCTATGGAATCAAGTGCAAGAACTAATGTAGCCCACACAAAAAATCGGGGAGATGTTAGGGGAGGAGGCAAGAAGCCGTGGCAACAAAAAGGAACTGGTCGCGCAAGGCACGGCTCAACTCGTTCACCTATATGGGTTGGTGGAGGCGTGACTCATGGGCCAAGAAATGACAAAATTTTTGATAAAAAAGTAAACAAGAAAATGAAAGCAAAGGCCCTATATATGATACTTTCTGCAAAATATAGAGACGGTCAGGTTTTGTTTGTTGATGATTTAGGAATGCGAGCCATAAAAACAAACGAAGCAAAAAATGTTCTCTCATCTCTCTCAAAAATAGATGGTTACAAGGACTTACTAAGTAAAAAGAAAAATTCAGCCTACATTGCTTTATCAGAGAAAGATACAACAACAGAAAAAAGTTTTAGAAATTTTGGTAATTTAGTTGTTGATGAAATACGCAATATAAACCCAATTGATTTAATGAAATACAAATATGTCGTTATTTCAAATCCAGACAAAGGTCTGCCACAAATTACTGAAAAATTAACCCCCGCTTCGCGTAAAGCTACGCAGGGCAAGTAAATAAAATGAAGAAAGACCTAAACCATATTTTAATACGACCTCATGTTACAGAAAAGGCTACGATGTCTGCTGAATCTTCGGTCTATGTTTACGAAGTAGACCCAAAGTCAACATCTAATGATGTTAAGAAAGCTTTTGTTGAAAAATACAAAATAACCCCAATCAGAATAAACACAGTTACAATACCAGCAAAAAATGTGGTTGTACGAGGCAAGAGGGGTACAAAATCAGGATACAAAAAGGCTTACATATACCTGGCCAAAGGCCAGAAGTTAGAAAGTTAAAAGTTGAAAGTTATAAAGAAAATTCAAATTTATGAAATCATACAAGCCGACATCTAAATCCCAACGCCAACACACAACTGTTTCCTACGGTGATTTTTTGACAACCGGTAAACCTTTCAAATCTTTAACAAGCGGTTTTAAGCGGTCAGTTGGAAGAAACCATCACGGCAAGATTACAACTCGTCACAAAGGTGGTGGTCATAAGAAACTTTTTCGAGAGGTTGATTTTAGATATGACAAGATGGACGTTCCTTATACAATCAAAACCGTAGAATATGACCCAAACCGGGCTGGTTTTATTGGTTTGGCTCAATACAAGGACGGTGAAAAGAGATATGTTTTACTTCCTAAATCAGTAAAAGTTGGTGATATCTGTGTCACTGGAGAGAATGTTGAACAAAAGCCTGGTAATAGACTTCCTTTAAAAAACATAGTTATTGGAACATTTGTATATAATGTTGAAGTAAAGCCACAAGGAGGAGCAAAACTGGCTCGTTCTGCCGGAAATTATATTGAAGTTATAGCCAAAGACGCTGGGATGGTTGACTTGAAGATGCCTTCATCTGAGGTCCGAAAAGTGAAGGAGACTGCCTATGCAAGTATTGGTGAGGTTTCAAATAATGAAAATAGGTTAGCAAACCTTGGAAAGGCTGGTCGCTCACGATGGCTTGGTATTCGTCCTACAGTTCGTGGTACAGCTCAAAACCCAGTTGACCACCCATACGGAGGTGGAGAGGGCAGACAAGGTAGAGGGAGAAAGAGAGCAATCTCTGTATATGGTAAGCCAACAGGAAAGGGTCAGAAGTCTAGAACTCCAAAGAAATACTCGAACAGATTAATTGTTTCACGAAGGAAGGTGGGCAAGAGGAAGTAAGTTTTTGCTTGGTAAATAATATCTTCTCGAAAACACAAGGCTTCTCCTGCGGAAGCCTTGTTCGGTCCTCGGCGCTTCGTTGTCAAGAGCCCCTCGCAAAGCTCGGGGTCTATGACAACACCAAGCTCAGCGCCTGCGGATGTTTCTCGAAGATATTTTTTACCAAGCAAAGACGTTGACACTTTTGTAAAAAGATGTAAGGTGTTGTCTGGTGGCAATTTTGCCAGATGGGAGGTTCACATGACCTGGGAAGACGTGTTACGGAGGGATGACATCGTCGGAGGCGACCTCGAAACTCAAGAGGATGGGACGTACTACCGAGGGCCGATCTCGAAGATCGAACTTCGTGATGGCCTGATCTTCTTCGAGTCCCCGTGGGTCGCTCGGCTGGTTCCGGGATCGGAATGGGAAAAGTGGCAGATCTTCCCGTTCTACATCAACCCCACGGAGGTTTCCCCGCAGGACATTGGTGATGGAAGGATCATGTTCACCATGCCCTTCCTCGGCGCTGGGGTTATCTTCCCGAAGGGTGGCAGCAAGCTCGATCCGGCCAAGGTGAAGGGGCTCCAGCTCCCGCAGTAGGTGGGTGGGAGCTCGTCCAAAGAGGGCGGACTCGGCAACGGCCGGGCTCGCCCTTTAACTTACCTGTAAGCCTGTTGACTTATTTCCTTGATTTGTATAGTATAAACGCCAAGTCAGAGCCATTACCTCTACTTACAATTTTGTTTGCGGTATGAAGTTAAGCGTCAATACCACTAACAATGTGGTTTTTGTTTTGAACAAATTAAAATATGACAAGATCAAGCAAGAAAGGCCTATACGTTGACCCGCGAGTTCTAAAGAAAATCGAGGGTAAAAAATCCACTGAAACTGGGGTTATTAAGACTTGGTCAAGAGCCTGTGTCATCGCCCCTGAAATGGTTGGTTTTACGTTTGGTGTTCATAATGGCAAGACCCATATTGATGTCTTAGTTAATGAGGATATGGTTGGACACAGATTAGGTGAGTTTTCTCCTACAAAGAAATTTATAAGACACGGAGGTAAAATGCAGAAAGAAATGGAACAAAAACAAAAGGAAAGCGAGATTGCTTCTGCTCAAGCAGCCAAGGCCACCGTCGGTGAAACTAAAAAATAATCATTATGGCAACAGCAACTGCGACATTATCTGATTTCAGACAAGCTCCTCGTAAAATGCGAATGGTTGCGAATGCTGTAAGAGGTAAAAAGGTATCAGATGTTTTGGTAAACCTAGATTTTATTGCAAAGAAGTCTTCTCTTCCAATAAAAAAACTTATTCTGTCAGCTCTGGCTAACGCCAAGACCCAAAATATTCCAACTGAAAATTTAATTGTAAAAGTGATAAAAGTAGATAGCGGAAAAATATTATACAGAAGACTTCCTGCCGCCCGTGGTTCTGCTCATCCAATGCGAAAAAGAACATGTGCTGTGTTCGTCGAATTATCGACTCCAGTCGAAAGTCGAAAGTCAAAAGTCGTAAAGGAGGTTGTAAAAATTGAAAAATTACCAATAAAAATAAAGACCAAAAAAGTTGGTGCCAAAAAGTAGGATTAACTTTATAGACTTTATGAACTTTAAAGACTTTTAACTAATTATCATGACCCACGTAGTTCACCCATATTCACATAGACTAGGAATCATAAGAGACTGGAAATCTCGATGGTTTGGGGTAAAAAATAAATACAAAGAGTTTCTAAAAAGTGATGTCTTGCTTCGTGTTTATTTAGAGAAAAAGCTTCGTGGTATGTATGTGAGTAATATAGAAATGGAAAGGGGAGAAAAAGTTCTTCGAATTATTATTGAAACATCAAGACCTGGAATGATTATTGGCAGGTCAGGAGACGGTGCGGTCAAATTAAAGAATGACATTTTAAAATTTTTATCAAACAAAAAACTTTCTTCTGGGGGTGAGGTTAGGGTAGATATAAAAGAAGTAAAATCACCAGAATCAAATGCTACCATAGTTAGCCAAATGATTGCCGATGGACTAGAAAAGAGATTGCCTTTTCGACGAGTTACAAAACAAATGGTTGAAAAAGTTATGGCCAATCGAGATGTCTTGGGAGTAAAAATAGAACTATCGGGACGACTCGGCGGGGCATCAATGGCTCGTCAGGAAAAAATAAAGAGAGGACGAATTCCACTTCAAACTTTCAGAGCAGATGTAGACTTTGCTAAACATGAAGCCCGGCTACCTTATGGTGGAATTGGTATAAAAGTTTGGATTTATAGAGGGGAGATTTTTGCTAAAAAATAAAATACTACCATGTTGCTACCAAAAAAAGTTAAATACAGAAAATGGCAAACAATGCGAAAAAACGCTGAAAAAGTGGGTGTCAGTACTCGTGGTACGACTATTTCTTTTGGCTCTCATGCTCTGAAGGCCCTAAGTGGAGCTCGTGTTATGTCTAATCAGATAGAGGCAGCAAGAAAGGCACTATCTAGAGCAGTTGGAAAGACTGGTAGGATTTGGATTCGTATTTTTCCCGATATGCCGTTAACAAAAAAGCCAGCTGAAGTAAAACTTGGAAAAGGAAAAGGGGATTTGTTTGGATATTGTGCCCCTGTTAAACCAGGACGAATAATCTTTGAGGTTGATGGGGTTACAGACGCTGTGGCTAAAGAAGCTTTGAGAAAAGCTGGTACAAAACTTCCCCTTAAAACCAAAATAATTTCAAAATAATATGAAAGATTTTATTAAGAAAACACCAGTAGAACTTAAAACACTTCTTTCTGAGAAAAGGTTGGCTTTGCGTAATTTCCGTTTTGCTGTTTCTGGAAGTAATGTCAGAAATGTTAAAGAAGGAAATTCACTCAAAAAAGATATCGCTCGGATTTTGACAATTTTGAACAATAAATCTGTAAAATAAAAACATGAAAAAAACAACCGAAAACCTAACAAAACAATCACTCAAGAAAACTTTGGTTGGAATTGTTACATCTGACAAAATGAAGGACACGATTGTTGTAAAAGTTTCTCGTTTTGTAAAACATCCCAAATATGGTAAATATGTGTCCCACGACAAAAAGTTTAAAGCAGATGACAAAGGAAATACAAAGAAGGTGGGGGACAGGGTTACTATTATTGAATGCGCGCCAATTTCAAAGGATAAACACTTTAGAATAGTCGAAAGTTCATAAAGTTATAAAGTCCATAAAGAAAACAAAAAATTAGATGAATTCAACTTTACAAACTTTACAAACTTTATAAACTAAACATATGATTCAACCACGTTCAATCGTTAAAATAGCTGATAACTCTGGTGGAAAAATCGGAAGAGTGTTTAAGGTATTAGGTAGTTCAAAAAAGAGATATGCAAGCATCGGTGAGCTGGTTATTATTTCAGTACAGAAAGCAGAGCCTCGAAAAACAACAAAAAAGAAAGATGTGCATCGAGCTATTGTGGTAAGACAGAAGGCACCTTTTAGACGAAAAGACGGTTCATACATTAGATTTGATGAAAATGCAGTTGTTCTTGTGATAAAAGATAAGAAAAAGCTAGAACCAATCGCTGGACGCATATTCGGACCAATTCCAAGAGAAATTGGTGAAGTTGGATATCAGAAAATTATTTCATTAGCACCAGAGGTTGTATAAATTATTTTACAAACATGCACATCAAGAAGGACGACAAAGTAATAGTGTTAACTGGAAAAGATAAAGGTAAAACTGGTACCGTTACTAAATCAATACCAAGTGAAAATAAAGTTATTGTTTCTGGAGTTAATGTTTTGAAGGTTCATCAGAAAGCAAGAAAGAGTGGTGAGAAAGGACAGATTATAGACAAGACCATGCCAATTCACGTTTCAAATGTTAAAAAGGTAGAAAAGAAATAAAGATAATTTCTAATTCCTAATTGACCTAATTCCTAAATAAAACCCAATGAATAAGAACCAATTAAAAAAGAACAACGGAATGAATCTATTGGGATTTGGTATTTTGTCATTATTTAGGTCAATTAGAAATTAGAGCAATTAGTAATTCAACTATCATGCAAACAATTAAAGAAAAAGTAAAATCTGGTTATAGAGCTCTAAAAGACGAATTTGGATATACAAATCCTATGCAAGCGCCGAGAATTCAGAAGGTGGTTATTTCTAGTGGTGTTGGTTCAATGAAGGATAAAAAGAAAATTGAGCTTGTTGCGGACAGATTAGCAAAAATCACAGGACAATTACCAGCTAGAAAGGGAGCAAAACTGTCAGTCGCTGCATTTAAGGTACGAGAGGGGGATACGGTTGGTATGCAAGTAACCCTTCGAGGAGAGAGGATGTATGATTTCCTAGACAGACTGGTAAATATTGCCCTTCCAAGAACAAAAGACTTCCGTGGTATTCCAACCACAGGAGTAGACGAAATGGGTAATTATACTCTAGGCATTCGAGAGAACACCATATTTCCAGAATCATCAGATGAGGATTTGAAGGATGTATTTGGTTTGGCAGTAACAATTGTCACAAAAGTTAAAGATGGTAAGCAAACACTGGCTTTTCTAAAGCATCTAGGTTTTCCATTCAGAAAGGCAGGGGTTGGGGGCCCAGAAGTCAAAAAGGAGGCTCCAAAGGCAAAAAAGAAGGGTTGGAATATTAAAAAGTAGTTAATTGACAGTGCGATTTATCCCTGATAGTATAGACCCGAGCTTTAAAGCTCATTTTATTTAAAAAATGGCTAAAACATCAACAAAGGCAAGAGCTCTCAAAAAACCGAAATTCAGTACTCGGGCTACAAATCGATGTTTCAAATGCGGGCGAGGTCATGCTTTTATGAGAGATTTTGGTCTCTGCCGAATTTGTTTCAGGGAATTAGCTAATGAAGGAAAGATTCCAGGTATCAAGAAATCTTCGTGGTAATTAAAATAACATCTTTGGTAGGTCTCACAGAGATACCACCAAAATATAATAAACAAAATGGATCCAATATCAGATATGATAGTTAGAATAAAGAATGCGACAGAATCAAAAAAAGAATCTGTTGTTTTTCCATATTCAAAATTAAAACTTGCAATTAGTGATGTTCTTTTTAAAGATGGTTATCTAAAATCATTTGGAAAGAAAGGAAAGAAAATAGCAAAGTTTATTGAAGTAGTTTTTGTTTATGATGAAAACGGTCCAAAAATTCATGGCATAGAAAGAGTTTCAAAAACATCAAAAAGAATTTATCAAAAATCAAAAGAAATTAATAAGGTTAAAGGTGGTATGGGCGCTCTTATTCTTTCAACACCAAAAGGAATTATGACAGATAAGATGGCGAAAGAGGCAGGAGTTGGAGGTGAAGCACTATTTAAAATCTGGTAAAAAACATTCAAATTATGACCAATCTCTTCGTTAAAACTGAAAACATAATCCTCACCGTACTATTGTACGGCTCGGACTCTGTTTCCAGTTTTGCCTCGACCTTGGCCAAATTTGAAAGTTTTTCAAACACAAAATAACATGAGTAGAATCGGAAAAAAAATAATAGAAATACCAAAAACAACTGAAGTCTCACTTTCGGGAGGAATTTTGACTGTTAAAGGCCCACTTGGAACACTTACAAAGATTTTCAAGGACGATATTAATGTTACTATCGCCGATAATAAAGTTACACTTGTTCCCAAGGTTGAAACACTAGAAACACGAGCATTATGGGGAACATATGCATCGCACATCATGAATATGATAGCTGGTGTCACAACCCCATACGTCAAGAAATTAATACTTGAGGGTATTGGGTATAAATCGGAAGTCAAAGGAGAGACCCTGGTTTTAGCCCTTGGTTTTTCTCACCCAGTTATTGTTCCGATTCCAAACACTCTGAAAGTTACAGCAGAGAAAAACATTATTACAACAACGGGCATTGATAAGGAGGTTGTTGGGGAGTTTGTAGCAAAAGTTAGGTCCCTAAAGAAGCCAGAGCCATATAAAGGCAAGGGGATGAGATATGAAGGCGAAGTAGTTAAGCGTAAACAAGGTAAGAAGACAGCCTAAACTTACAAATTATGACCAATCTCATCGTCTAAAATCTGAAAAATAATGGTCACCTACGCACTCAGGTAGGCTCCCATTATTTTTCAAATTTTATACGCGACCTAGGTCAAATTTGAAAGTTTAGGTAATATATCGATATGAAAACATTAAATGCAAAATTAGAGAAGAGAACGAGAAGACACGCAAGAATTCGTGCCAAGATTTCTGGTACAAAAGAAAAACCTCGTTTGTCTGTTTACAAATCAAACAAGCACATTTCCGCCCAACTCATTGATGATGAGAATACAAAGACTCTAGCATCAGCTCATTCTCGGGAAGTAAAAGGCAAAAGTATGATGGAAAAAGCTTTGCTTGTTGGAGAGAGTATTGCAGAGAAAGCTAAGGTAAAAAAAATCAAAGAAGTAGTGTTTGACAGAGGAGGTTTTATTTATACGGGCAGTGTTAAGGCGATAGCAGATGGGGCTCGCAAGGGAGGACTACAGTTTTAATTTTAGTTTAAAAAATATTATGGATCCAGAAGAAATAAAAATTGAAGAAGAAATTGAACCAACCGTCTTACAAAAAGATGTAGTTTCAACGCAGGCCCCAAAAGAATTTAGGAAAAATTCTCGTAGACCTTCTCCAAGAAGAGAAGCCCGGGTTAAGCCAGAATTTGACCAAAAGATTATAAGTATTCGTCGGGTGACGAGAGTGGTAACTGGTGGACGAAGATTCAGTTTTTCTGTTGGTATTGTTATTGGGGACAGAAGGGGTCGTGTTGGTGTTGGTCTTGGAAAAGCTGGAGATACTCCGGTGGCTATAGATAAGGCCGTTAGAGATGCCAGAAAAAACATGATTAAAGTCAATATGACAAAAAACGGCTCTATTCCACACGAAGTAAGCGCCAAGTATTCTAGTTCAAGAGTACTTATTATGCGTGCTCCTGGTAAAGGAATCTTGGCCGGTTCATCTGTTAGAACCGTTTTGGAATTTGCTGGAATAAAAGAAGTAAGTAGCAAAATCTTTTCCAGAAGCAAAAATAAAATCAACAATGCCAAAGCAGCGGTAAAAGCATTAAGTCAATTAATACCGAGAAAATAACTACTTCAGTTATTAAAAATCAACCATGCAAACACATAACCTAAAAAGACAACATCCAAATACAAAAACACGCCTTGTCGGTCGTGGGGGAACTCGTGGAAAAACATCGGGACGTGGAACAAAAGGACAAAATGCTAGAGCTGGTCACAAGAAGAGACCAGAAATTAGAGATTTTATTAAAAGGGTACCAAAATTACGCGGTCGCGGAAAAAACATAAACACAAGCATTGAACTAAAGCCCACGGTTATAAACCTAAAAAAACTTAGCATATTTAAAGATGGTGATGTTGTTTCACCACAGACATTGGTAAAAAAAGGAATCATCAGGACAATTTCAGGGGTTTTTCCAAGAGTAAAAATTTTAGGAGGGGGTCAGCTCAGCCGAAAAATAAAAGTAAAAGGTTGTCAGGTTTCAGCTTCAGCTCGACTAGCTATCGAAAAAGCAGGTGGTGAGGTAAAATAATACCATGAAAGACCTTTTTAATAAATTCACCCTTATCTTTCAAGACAGAATATTACGAAAAAGAATATTCTTTACACTTTCTGCACTTGTCTTGTTTCGTGTTTTTGCTGCTGTCCCTATTGCTGGAGTTGACCATGTTAAATTAGCTCAGTTTTTTGCTGGCAATGAATTCTTTGGGCTTCTCAATCTTTTCTCTGGCGGTGGGTTGGCCCAACTTTCTATTGTGATGCTTGGTGTTGGTCCGTACATCACATCATCAATTATTATGCAACTTCTAACTATTATGTTTCCCAAATTAAAGGAAATGTATCAGGAAGAAGGAGAAGCTGGTAGACGAAAGTTTGCTCAGTACAGCAGAATACTTTCTATTCCACTTGCTATTATTCAAGCTTTCAGTTTTATAAAACTCTTAGAAAATCAGCAAATCTTAGCCCATCTTACTTCCCTTGAATTAGTTACGAATCTTTTGGTTATAACAGCTGGGTCGGTACTTTTGATGTGGGTCGGTGAACTTATTTCTGAATATGGTATTGGCAATGGTGTCTCACTTATCATCTTTGCTGGTATTGTTGCATCTTTGCCGGCAACAATCGGTCAACTGGTTTTTTCTTTTGAGGCTTCACAATTACCACTTTACTTAGTCTTTCTTGTCATATCAGCTCTTGTTATTGTTGGTGTGGTTATTATCACCGAAGCGGAAAGACCAATACCAGTAACCTATGCAAAACAAGTTCGAGGAAATAAAGTTTATGGGGGAACATCAACATATTTACCACTTAGAATAAATCAAGCGGGGGTTATTCCAATTATCTTTGCCCTTTCAATACTTCTATTTCCACAAATGATACTAAGATTTTTGCAGGGTGCTAGTAACGCCTTAGTACAATCAGTGTCAACCTTTTTGTTGGATATTTTGGCGAATGGCTGGTTTTATGCCGGAGCATATTTCTTTTTGGTATTTGTGTTTACTTATTTTTATACTGCCGTTACATTTGACCCAGACCAAATATCAACAAATCTTCAAAAAAACGGAGCATTTATTCCAGGGGTAAGACCTGGCAAATCAACATCGGACCATATCTCGAGAATATTAACTCGGCTAACTCTAATTGGGGCACTCTTTTTGGGTTTTATTGCTGTTCTTCCTTTGGCCATGAGCGGTCTTACTGGTATCACAGCGATATCTATTGGTGGAACGTCACTTCTCATCGTAGTTTCTGTAGTTATTGATTTGATTAAGAAGATTGATGCACAGGTTTCTATTAGGGAATATTAAAACTTCCAAATTTGGCGAAATCCTCGTTCCCAAATTAAAAATATTCATCACCTTACCACTAAGTAAGGCTCCTCATCTTTTTAATTTCTCACGTCGAATTTCATCCAAATTTGAAAGTTTTTAGTGGTTTAAATATTTTGATTTTTAAATTTAATATAATCTATTGACATACAGCCACATCTTGTGGTAGTTTTTGATTGGATTCCCAAGGAAAGGAGGAAAACCCATGGGAAAATGGCCAAAGCCGAAAAGGGACTGGAACCAAAAACCCAAGGTTTATCCCGAAACGACCCATTTTACAAGGGAAGAGATTGAAAGAATCAGAGCTGGAAGAGGTCCAGAAAAGCCTGACTCATTCAAGATAATGAATGGTGGTCTTCGTGAAAGGGACTACCTACTCATTGATTGGATGATTGATGATGGACCCTGTCTCAACGGGGTTCGTGTGGCGGCGTATCGTGGCAAAGCCCTGTTGAAATGGACCCCAGCTGGGTGGTTGCGAGATGCCGGCGGGAGATGTCTCTACGCCCCATATCTCAGGTCGTGGTCTGAGGTGGGCGACTTCGCGGAGATGCTCGCGATGTCCTGCGGATACACTCCAGTTCCCAAGGATGAGGGGCCGACGCATCGGCGCTTCGTTCTCGAGACGGTTGTCGGTGAAAGCCGACGACTTATCCCGCAGGACCAAATCTGCTTCGGGGCGGACAAGGTTCTACAAGTCGTTCGCCAGCAAGGGACGATTGACATGAGTTTGTACAGACCACCAGGAACTGGCTCGTGCATCATGAGTGCTCCAGTGGGTTACGTGTACATGGCTCACCACCCACCGGTCATCGCTCGGCTTCTAGCCGAGGCGAACGCTCTCTACGTGAAGAGTGTGGGGGATGACACGTTCGAAGTCATCTCTCCCTAGGGCATTGTACCTTTCGACTACACCGTGGGGCGACTTCTCGCTCCACGGTTCGCTGTTTATTTATCCGCACACTAACTCTGGCATCGTTGCATCGTCTCTCACGATTTATACCTTAACTTGTAAATTAGACAAGCTTACTATAATTTATTTTATTATCCGAATAGCAACACAGAGACAATGCCAGAGTTAGTGTTCGGATGAAAGTATTTTTGCTATAATTTAGTTTATGACTCCTCAGACATTTATATTTATAGGACGTTCTGGATGTGGCAAGGGTACCCAAGTTGCTCTTTTAGAAAAACTCTTAAAAGAAAAAGACCCCGGGAAAGAAATTATTCATCTGGAAACAGGTTCAAAATTTCGGGAGTTTATTGCCGGAGAGGGATATTCAAATAAACTGGCACTAGAAATATATAAAAAAGGAGAAAGACAGCCTGACTTTTTAGCGGTTAGATTTTGGGCGGATATGCTCATAGAGACAATTAAAGATGGTGAACATATTATGCTTGATGGTATCTGTAGGTCATTACCAGAAGCGGTTGTGTTTAGTTCTATTTCAGAGTTTTATAGTAGAAAAATAAATGTTGTTTATATGAATGTTTCTAGGCAATGGTCTAGAGAGAGACTTTTGGCTCGTGGTCGGGATGATGATAACAGTTATGGAATAGAAAAAAGACTGGATTGGTTTGAAAGAGACACTTATCCTGCTGTTGAATATTTTAAAAAAGATGATAAATATACATTTACTGAAATTAATGGGGAACAATCAATAGAAAACGTTCACAAAGAAATTCTTCAGAAATTAGGATGGTAACGATTAAAACCCAAAAGGAAATAGAAATTTTAAGAGAGGGTGGCAAACGCCTCGCTTTTATTTTGTCGGAGGTTTCAAAAAAAGTTAAAGCTGGAATTTCTACAGAGGTGCTGGAGGATTTTACTAGACAACTGGTGAAAGAGGGGGGAGACACTCCGGCTTTTTTAAACTACACTCCTCGCGGGGCAAAAAGACCTTACCCTTCTGCTTTGTGTGTTTCAGTAAACAATGAAATCGTTCACGGCATTCCAAATGAAGACCCACTTATCTTACAGGAAGGAGATGTTGTTTCTCTGGATATGGGTTTGATTCATGGGGGACTTATTACGGACAGTGCTATTACTGTTGGGGTTGGAAAAATTTCTCCAAAAAATAAAAAACTAATAGAACATTGTAAAGAAGCTCTCGGTTTAGGTATAAAAGCTGCCAAAGGGGGTGGTTATATAGGAGACATAGGTTTTACCATAGAATCCTTTGCCAGGGCCCTGGGATATGGTATTTGTAGTGGTTTGGCGGGCCATGGAGTGGGCTACAAGGTCCATGAGGACCCATTTGTACCCAACGAGGGGCAAAGAGGTGGGGGTGAGCTTCTACGGCCTGGAATGGTCATTGCTCTTGAACCGATGCTTACATTGGGTGGAGATAAGATTGTTTTAGCTAAAGATGGTTATACATACAAAACAGCAGATGGTTCTGTAGCAGCTCATTTTGAACACACCATTGCGATTACTAATGGCGACCCGATTGTGTTAACAAAATAATTCCTGTATTATCTTTGCAAGTCTTTATGGACTTTATGACTTTATAAACTTTTAACTTATTATTTATGCATCCAAAAGAAGAAAAAACATTTGTAATGATAAAACCAGACGGGGTTAGAAAAGGGCTGATTGGGGAAGTTATTAGGCGTTTTGAACAACGCGATCTGAAAATAGTTGCTCTTGAAATGTTTCAACCAACACACGACCAATTGGATAATCACTATCCAAAAAATGAAGAATGGATAACTCGTTTAGGAAGTAAAACTGTATCTACTTATGAAAAATATGGTTATGACCTGATTTCAGATTTTGGTACAAACGATCCAGCCAAAATTGGTCCAGAGATTAGAAAGTGGCTTGTTGATTTTATGGAATCTGCACCGCTGGTAAAAATGATAGTCCAAGGTATTCATTCGGTTGATATTGTTCGTAAACTTGCCGGAGATACGTTGCCATATAGGGCCGATGTAGGAACTATTAGGGGTGATTTTTCTATTGATTCTCCTGCACTAGCCAACAAAGAAAAGCGTTGCGTAACAAACATCATCCATTGTTCGGAAACTCCCGAAGAATCGGCACATGAGATTAAACACTGGTTTGGGGATGTTCCTGTGTATAATTATAAGCGTTTTGGGGTAGACGAATAAAATTTTCTTTATACAGCACATTTATTTACCTGGGGCAATATTGAAGTGGTTTGTGGTGGAGGTATAATTCATACAGGACTACATTTGATATTTTCCGGATAACAATTTTTAGGGAGCTTTATATTTTTGTACCACGATGAGCGACAAATTTATTTGTCATTCTGACGAGTGCATTTGCGAGCACCCACCTACTTTTGTAGTAGGGGAATATCTATGTAGTCCCATTAAGAGACTCACGATAATGCGTGGGTATTTTAATTTTGATACAATTAATCCGAACACCAAATTTGGCATCGTTGCATCGTGTTTTCACAAATGATGATTTGATTTATAAAGTATCAGAATAATATTTTGTGATAAATATTTAATAAGCAACAAAAACACAATGCCAAAATTGGTGTGCGGATAAATTAAATGTATACAAAATTACGTAAAGTTCTTTTTGGTCTATTGGTTTTGATTTTAGTTTTATATCTTCTAGACGCTAAGTTTTATTTAACTTGGACGGTTTGGTGGTATGACATAGTTCTTCATTTGCTTTCTGGGGTGGCGGTAGGATTAATAATATTGCTGTTATTCCAGAAAATCTTTAATGTGGCTGTATGGAGTATTTATAGAACGGTTGCAATTGTTGTACTAGGAACTCTAGTGGTGGGTATTTTTTGGGAAATATACGAAGTATATTTTGGTCTTGTTTCTTCTTTTTCTACACCAGAGTATATAAATGATACAGCTTCAGATTTGGTCTTTGATGTCTTGGGAGGTCTTTTTGTTGGTTTGTATACAAAAAAATATGGTAAAAAAACTTAATATAACTTTTTTTTCCGGAATAGGCACGGTTACTGGTGCTAATTTTTTGTTAGAAAGTGACAAGACAAAAATACTTGTGGACTGTGGATTGGTTCAAGGTACACCGAACTCATACGAAGAAAATAATAAACCTTGGTCCTATGATGTAAAATCAATTAATTATCTATTTATTACCCACGCTCACATGGACCACATTGGTAGGGTGTGCAAACTAGTCAGAGACGGTTTCAGGGGAACAATTTATTCTACACCAGAGACAAAGGAGCTGGCCCATGTAATGCTTCTGGATGCTTTGAAGGTTATGGAGATGAAGAAACAAAGTCTAACAGAGGAAGTAAAAGAGATGCCCCTTTATGAAATAGCTGATTTAGAACAGACCTTCTCTATCTGGGAGACCCTTTCTTATCACATACAAACAGAAATAGGAGATTTTGGGGTTTATCTGAAAGATGCTGGGCATATTTTAGGTTCAGCAATATACGAGTTTAGTTACGGTGGCAAAAAAGTTGTTTTTACTGGAGATTCTGGAAATTCACCAGCACCACTTCTTAGAGATATGGAAAAAATTACTGATGCCAATTATTTGATTTGTGACAGTGTCTATGGCGACAGAAATCATGAGCCAAAAGCAGAAAGAGATACTCGGTTTCGACAAATTGTAACGGAGACAATCAATAACAGGGGTGCACTAGTTATGCCAGCCTTTTCTATAGAGAGAACACAAGTCATATTGTATGAATTAAATAATTTGGTAGAGGAAGGAAAAATTCCATCAGTGCCAGTTTATCTCGATTCACCTTTGGGATTAAAAGTTACAAATATATATAAACAATTCAAAAAAGATTTTAATCCAGAAGTCCAACGAGAAATAAGTGGTGGGGACGATATTTTTAATTTTCCAAAACTCAAAATAACTCATGGATCTCGTGATTCTGAAGAAATTGTAAATATTCCTAACCCAAAAATTATTATTGCTGGTTCAGGCATGTCGACTGGGGGAAGGGTAACATGGCACGAAATGAATTTTCTACCAGATCCAAAAAGCACCGTGCTTCTTATGGGGTATCAAGCCGTGGGAACTCTAGGCAGGAGAATACAAGACAAACCAAAATCAGTAGAGATAAATGGCAAGGTAATTCCCGTGCGGGCAAGAATAGAAATGATATCTGGCTACTCATCGCACAAAGATTCAGACGGGATTGTTGAAATGGTTTCTAATACAGCAAGTACAGTCAAGAGAGTCTTTGTGGTAATGGGCGAGCCAAGTGCTTCAACATATTTAGTTCAACGTTTACGTGAAGAACTGGATGTAGATGCTATTTATCCGGAACGTGGTAAAATATATAGATTAAAAATTTAATCAAAAATATATGGTAATAGACTCAGAACCAAAAAATTATGAAGCGATGGATATAGTTCAATTGCAGACAGACTCAATAGCTGAACCTATTTTACAACGACTAGCTCTAGAATTTTTAAGGACTAAGGACAGAGAATATTTCATAGAGAATTTTACGGGTGAACTTGACTCTGAAGGTTATCTAATTAGAAAAAGTGGTGATGCACTCACAAGACCGAGCCAAGAAATTGGTGGTGGAGCAATAATGTTAGAAATTGTTGAAAAGACAAAAGCCGAATTGAAGAAAAGAGGCTATTTATAAAACAAAAAACCGGCCAGAGCCGGAATTTTTGTATTAATTTACTACGATATATTGTAGTAGATTATATTATTTTGTTGATGTTTCTTTTTCTTTTGCTGTTTTAGGTGGAGTGGTTGAATTAGCGAATTCAACGATTTTTTTAAATATTTCAGGGTTTTCCTCTACAAGAGTGGCCAGGATTTTTCTGTCTATAAGAATTTTTTTCTTTGTTAAGGCCCCGATGAGTTTGCTGTAAGACGTGCCAAGTTCTTTACATGCATACGAAATTTTTACGTTCCACAATTTTCTTGCATCACTCTTTTTATCTCGTCTGTGGGCAAAAGCGTAAGCTCCAGCATGAAATATGGCCTCAGTTGCTTGTCTCTCCTTTGTGCTTCTTCCATGTCTATAACCCTTTACCTTTCGGAGGACATTTTTTCTTGATTTTAAGGCATTTACCGCTTTTTTAACCCGTGTCATTGTATTTGTTTAGAAATTAGTAATTGAAAATTAGTTCTTAATATAATGTGCTCTGTCTTTATTACTTATTGTAAAAGATACACCTCTTTTCTTTGCAAGCTGTGTTCTTCGGCTTTCTTTAACATTAAAATGATTTTGGCCAGTTTTACGTGCACTAATTTTGCCGTTTTTACTAACTTTTAATCTTTTTGTGAAGCTTTTGTTTGTTTTTGTTGACATGATATCTTGTTTTTATGCCTTTTCTATGATGATACTAAGACCTTTTGGTGACTTTTTGGCTTCATCAGCAATCTTATATTCTTCAGTAATAAGTTTCAAAACTCTATCCATACGTTCACGTAGGAACTTCATATCCATATATTTGGTTCTACCTGGGAGAAAAAGGTCTATTTTTATACGATTTCCTTCTTTTAACCAACCCGAAGCTTTCTTGGCTTTAAGTTCTAAATCGTGGTCCCCAGTACCCACTTTTACTTGTATATTTTTGACTTCTACCGTATGGGCCTTGGTTTTTGCTATCTTTTGCTTCTTGTTTTCAGCATACTGAAATTTACCATAATCCATAATTTTTGCAACAGGAGGGACAGCATTTGGTGATATCTCTAAGAGGTCAAGTCCGGCCTCTCTAGCCTTATCCAGGGCCTCTTTGAAAGATAATACTCCCAAATTAGAACCATCCTCCATAATTACTCTTAATTCTGGAGCTTGGATTTGATTGTTTATCCTAACGTATGTAGACAAAAATTATATGATTAATTAATAAAACCTAAGAAACATAGGAGAAACATAGCATATTTTATGTAAATACACAAGAAAAATTGATTTTAGTGAGAAAGAAATCAAATTTTCTATATTTTCAAAGTTTTCAAAATAGATTCAAATATTTCAGCAGATTTTTCTTTATTTATAACCCCCGGAACAGCTAGGGCTTTATCCATATTCTCAACATCTATTACTCCCGTAAACACCGTAACCAGTGCTTCCTGTACAACAATTGTTTTTGTATCCGAAACAGGAAAATAATATGTTGTTTGGCCACAACCTTCGGCCCCTTCAAATATTTTGTATCCATCTAGTTTACCAACCGAGTATTTATCAATAAATCCGGGCGATTCTATTACTGTGTTGTCTATAAAGTTTTCTTGGGGGATATAGGGGCTGACGGTTTTCATTGTTTCGACAAGGTTTTTGTTTTGAATGAAGAATTTAACATCAAAATCAGTTAATGTGTTAATTGTTGTATCTATTTCTCCTTTAAAATCACAATAATCATGGTGAACAAAAGGAACTTCGTGATGGAGGGTTATAACACCACTCGTTGTACTAGCTGTTAGGATTTTTGGATAAGTAAAAGAAATTCCTAAGCTTGAATTGTTATAGGACGTTAAGGTTTTATCAACAACCGCCACGTTTTTGCTTTTAGCAAACCATACTCCACCGACGACCAAGACCAAAACGATAATTATTATAAAATTTCTCATTTTATTGACACCAGTTCTTCTTTGGATATGGTTATTTGTGACCCTGGTTTAACATCACCACTTATTAATTTGCGGGCGATTATCTCTTCGACATTATCTTGGATGGCTCTGTTGATTGGTCTAGCTCCAAATGCAGGGTCCGAACCTTTCTCCACTAAATAATCTATCAAATCATCTGTAATAACTAATTCCAGACTTTTTTCTTCTAATCTTTTGGCTAGTTTTTTTAGCATCAGGTTGGCTACTTGTTTTAAATCAGTTTCACTTAATGGGTGGAAAAGAATAACTCCGTCAAAGCGGTTTATAAGCTCTGGCTTGAAAAGTCCTTGATGAATAATTTCATCAATAATTTCTTGTTTACCGTCGGCCAAACTTTTTGATTCCTTAACATAATCCCAGATAGTAGAACTTCCGGCGTTTGATGTGGCTATAATAATAAGATTACGGGCATTTACTTTTTTACCAACCATATCAGAAAAAATTCCCTCGTCCAATATTTGGAGAAACAAATTATGTACTTCACTATTAGCTTTTTCAAACTCATCCAAAAGCAGAACTCCATATTGATTTTCTCGCAAAAGTGAAGTTAAGACACCCTGCTTACCTGTTTCAAATGAACCCAAAAGCTGAGACAGAGCATTTGGTCCGCTGTATTCCGACATATCTAGGCGAATTATCTTTTTATCACTATCAAAAAATACTTCAGACAGAGCTTTGGCGGTTTCCGTTTTTCCTACACCGGTTGGGCCAAGGAATAAGAAAGAGCCCAAAGGCTTATTTCCTGATTCTATGCCAGACCTTGCTCGTCTTAAACTGCTCCCAATAGCAATGATAGCTTCGTTTTGACTTATAACTCGTTCGTGGAGAATCTTTTCTAAATTCAGAAGTTTATTTTTCTCTTTTTCTTTTATTTCTCCGACAGGAATACCGGTTTTTGTTTCTACTATGTTCAAAACATCCTGTTTAGTTACAGTCTTTCTTTTTTGTCTTAAAACCAGTTGTGGCAACTCAACCAGCATGTCCTTGGCTTTGTCAGAAATAATCTGTCCCATAAAATATCGTGAGGCATTTTCAGCCACAGCTACTAGAGATGGATACGTAAAAAATACGCCATATTTTTGCTCCAATTCAGCCGTGGTTTTTTGTAGATTATAAATGAGATTATCCTCGGAGTCTTCTTTCAGAAGGACGGTCTCAAATTTTTCCATTATTGATATATTGTTTTCAATATACTGGTGAAAACTTTTAATATCGCTTAAGGCAATTATTTGGAGAGAAAGAGAGTCTAAATAAGGGCCAACCAGTCCAAGAAAATCACTTCCTATGCTGTTGCTATTTAAAATACTACTTGGAAGATTTTTAATGACTAAGATTATATTTCCGGCTCCAACCGCTCCGTTAAACATATTAACGATTTCTTCTTCAAAATCCGCTTTTGTTTTTTTATTAACTATGACATCGTTTATATCAACAGTTAATATAATTTTATTTTTTAGAGAAGGTGATTTTTCACCAAGGACTTTTTTTGAAAATTCTATAAGAATACCAATCATTTGTAGGTCATCATCTGCCACAAGCAAAATATTGGCCTCATTTTTTCGAGAAAGAATGCTTTCTATTTTTTCAACCTCTTCTTTGTGATGTCCCAATCCGCTTGAGGAAAAGTTATACAAATCCTCTATCTTTGTGGCATATTTCTCAAGAACAAAAGCCTTTCCGTAAGACCAATCTTTTCCAATACCATCTACTTTGCTTAAGCCGTCCCGTCCCCACCACCTCCTATTTCTTTTTTCTCTTTCATATTGTTTGGTAATCCACTGGGCTGTGCCACCGAGCTCTTTTTCCTTGATGGAATAACGGAAAAGAAAGTCCTTAAATTCTTTGTCCTGTTTGTATATAGATATTGCATAACTCTCAAATAGGTCACTCCTGTTTTCGGTTTGCATTTCAATCTGACTTAGGGCGACTTTATCTTTCTTGTTTTTTATAAATAAATTTACTTCTTCTAGAGGAATATCCAGACGGGTGCTTAGTAATCTACCTATACTAGAATGAAATAATCCAGAGGCAACATCTTCTTTCGTACTTTTTATTATTCCCGCTACAATATATGACCCAGTCATTTCAAGATTTTTAAAATGTGGTTCCGTAAATACTGTCGGTAGGTCATCAAAATATAAATCAAGACAGAAACTGTCTAAACAAAAGAGTAAAAATGCAACACCAAAAGAAAGCAAGGTTAATCCTTGAATTAGTGTTGTGTATGCTGGAGTAACGGTAGGAGAGGCAACAAACCAGACAAAAAGAAAAATAGTTAAATCAATAAAAAAATTTTTTATTAATTCTCGCCACCTAAGAGGCATCACACCATCAAGTGTATTTGCTGGGTCGTATTTTTTTGTGATTTTTTCCAAAATAGTGTTGTTCATATTATTGGAGTATTTTTATTATTCCAGTATAAAGAATCCAAACAATAAAAACTGGTAAAATAATCCAGGCGAGAAAAGAGACAATTCCAAGTAGAAACACAAAGATTAAACAAAGAATACCAACAACTATCACAATTAGCCTTACAAACATACCGACTAAACGCATTAATGTGTTGACAACAAAAGTGCCAAAATATTCTCCGAGATTGACTTTTTGTGAGTATGAACTATCCAGACGGCGCCAAGGGGAGAAAAAGGTCTTAAGTAAGAGTGGAATGGAAAAAAATCTGTAAATTACCCAGAGAAAATTTGAAAAAATTCCGTAGATATTCAAAAAAGCTTTTGAGTAGTGCCAAGATAGATACGAAAAGATAAACGACATATGTATAAGTATACCCCTACACTAACTCTATTATCAACATGTTTTTATAAATTTATACAAAGAAACACTTCTATAAATTTCAGATTTGGACGAATGTTAGTGAAATTTTTTAAACCGAAACAAGCTCCCAGTGGTTCTAGCACGAAGAGCTTGGGTTTTGAGTTGAGACCGTAATTCTCAACTCCGTAAAGAACATGTGCGCCATTACGGCGCGCTTGTGACGTCAGGAAACGTGATTAGAACGAGGCTCTGACGAAGAACGAGTAGCCCATGAACGAGAGGTTCCGGACGTTGGGCTTCGAATTGGTTCCCCCCAGTGCGGTCCACTGTCCAGGGAATGACCACGATGGAGCCATCGGTACGCTGAGCCATTGCGAGGTGAAGACTCCTCCACCCAGACTCAGGTGTTGAGTGATTCGAACTCCCACCTTTCCTCGTATTTCCAGCACGGGGACTGTGGTTCTCTGTTCCTCTGAAGTTTGCAGGATTCCGTGCAAGAACACAGTTTCCGTGTCGATGGTGTTGCTCATCTTCATCGTCAAATTGATGTGGTCGTCATCTGTGAAGATGTTCTGGCTCTGGTTTTTGCCGAAGAAGAGCGTCGAGGCTACCTGCCCACCGACTTCTAGTCGTCCGAATGTGTACACGGCGGTGACCCCAGCAACTGGTCCAACCCAAGTTGTCCAGGAGTCACCTACGCCTTCGAACGAAACCTTGTTGTCAAACACCGTTGTTCCTTGAATGGTGGCTGGCCCATTTGGTCCCTGAGCACGGACCGTTATCTCTTGGTGGGCGTGTTGGGCTTCTCCGTCAACCCTTGAGTTCTCGAGATACCCGACTGCCACGCCGAGATTGAGTCCAAGCTGGAGGTGTTTGGAACTGACGAGGTTCCTTTGGAGGAGGAGGTCGACCTTCCAGACCTTGGTGGTGTCGAAGAAGTGGTAGTCAATCGGTGACACTCCGGACGCCTCTAGGTCGTTCATGAGTGGGCGAATACTCTGGTCGAGTATTCTCACACCCCTCACTTCCACCGAGGTGGGGGTCATGGCGAAATCGGAGGACGTGACGCGTCCCTCCAGAGCACCACGGAAAGTGGTTTTCCACCCCTGGACACCGACTCCCCAGCGACCTTTGCGGTAACCCACGTCGAACATGTAGGCTAGGTTCGCTGTTGGCTGAACGACGAGAGGTTTGTAGTCCACCCCATAGTTGTTCAATAAGGTGACGTCTGGTGTCTCAAAAAACGACTCATGGTAGACGAAGATGTCGCCGACCTTGTTTCCCGAGGTTGACAGCCTCAGTAGGTCGACGTTGACGTACCAACCCTGTTCCACCTGTGCTGACGCAACCGATGTGAAACCAGCGAGGCAGAGCAGTAACACGATTGCAACGAACGTTGACTTGGTCACGGAATCTCCTTGACTGTCTGGCCAGCCGACATGGCTGAACCCCAACCTATATCTCTAAAAGAATGGTAGGTTGTCCTATATTTAAGCCGTGATTCTACATAATGTGTTACAAAAGCTCCCAAGAGGGAGCTAATGTTTTAAAAGTGATTTATTTAGTGTCAAAAGGAAAAGATATATTATTCAAGGCGAGTACAAATTTTCAAATTTTTTCTCCAGTTCAGAGGTACAGAGTTGAGGTGTTGGAAGTGGAAACGCTTTTCAGTAAGCTTGTATTTATATTAGAAAAGTTTAGGGATTTTATTAAAATAAAAACAGAAAACCCGCCGACCCGATGCCGACAGATTCTGTCGTTCGGGGGGCGGGAGTTGGAATCTTGGTTTTTAAGCCAATACCCTTGAGAAGGCTTCTTGGTTGTTCAAGTAGCCAAAGAAGATTTCAAGATACTCAGCGTGGTCTGCAACCATCGGTTGTGGAATATGATCAAAGAAGCGAATCTTCTCTGTCTCCACAATTTCTCCAACTTGTTGGCCGACAAGCACGATTGCCACTGGGGACCCGCCGTAGGGGTGGTTTCTCAACTTTTTCACAGCGATCTGTTTTAGGTTGAGTACCCCTCCGATTCCGAGTTCCCCTTTCGCAATTCTATTGGCTGCTTCGTGCAGACTCTCCTTTCTCATGACGAAGCCACCAGGAATGTGCCAACCGTCCCAGTACTCATCCTTTCGGTAGGTCAGAAGGAATTGGTTTCCTTTTTGGAGGATGAGTTCGATAGCCGGAAGTGGAACCAATTTTTGAATAAGAACCCACACGGGCTTTGGGATAAAACCACTGTCGGTGGTTAGCACTTCCTGAACAAGCTCAGTAAAAAGCTTGATTCTTTCAGGGGTCATTGATTATCCTCCCAGTTTAGCTTAATTGCTGTCTAACTTGTGTAATAGCATATTAAATTTATTCTGTCAATTTATGGGTAAGGGGAGAATTTTTCCTTCGAATTTTTCAATCTCGTCAAAACAAAAGCCCCAAAGAGGGGCTAGTGTTTTAAAAGTGGAGAAGGCGAGAATTGGTCAGGAATAATTTTGTTTTCGTCAAAACAAAATTTTCACAACCCTGCCTCGCGACCTAGTCTGTTGACTAGGTGTTCGCTCCGGCTTTCGACTCCCCACGTAAGGTCTCCCAGACCTTACTCCTTCTCCACAATGCAAAAACCGCCCAGAGGCGGTCTGCATTGTGGAGAAGGGGGGAGTCGAACCCCCGTGCAAATAAGATTTGATAATGGGTCTACATGGTGTAGTGAATTTAAGGTGTCTTGATTCTTGTTCTTGAAATTCACAAAATAAACAAGAATCCAGTTTTCTTTGGTTCAGAAACGTTCCGAAACAGAAACGATTCCTAGTCCGATGATATATCAACTATCTCTGGTAACAGACTTAGCAGAGTAGCCGCCACTTAGGGGTAAATCTAAAAAGAATTACGCGTAAGCGAGAGCAAATCCATTCGCCATAAATGGTGAAGGGATTGCTTTTGCAAAGGTGTTTTTAGCATCTATGCTTTCTAGTAGTTTAAAGAGTTGCTAGAGCTCTACCATGCGCATTGTCAAAAAACTTACCTGTCTAAACCTGTCATCCCCGAGAAAAATAGTAGTTAGTAGCTAGGTTTTAGTAGCTAGGGAAATACCAATACTTTTCGGGAACTTCACATTTTATCTGGCTTTAAATTCTCTCTCTATCTCTCTATCTGTTTCTCGCTCTTTAATAACTTGTCGTTTGTTGTGTTTCTTTTTGCCTTTGCCGATACCAAGGTCAATCTTCAGAACTCTACCCTTATTATACACCGAAATAGGCAGTACTGTCAAGTTTTTGGTCTTCTCTATACTGCCCAATTTCTCGATTTCTTTTTTGGTCAAAAGAAGTTTCCTGTTTCGACGTGGATTATAGCTATCAGATGTATTGTTTTCTTGATATGGTGGAATAAAGGCATTGATCAAAAAAGCTTCTTTACCTCTCACGGTGACGTATGCCCCCTCCAGAGAGCCATGACCATTTCGAAGTGACTTAACCTCAAAGCCAAAAAGCTCCACACCCGCACTGTATTTGTCAGTAATTTCGTAATTAAAGTATGCTTTTTTGTTCGTAATTAGCCCCATAACCCAGTAATTATAACACTATCCTCTTCCTTTTTATACATTTCTTTTTATATACTATTATATATTACTTACCCATACACAAATACTACGCGGTCGCATAGTATTTGTGTATGGGTAGTAAGTAAGATTTGACCCTTCTGTAAGTTCTTGCAATTTTACCAGGGGGGGTAAAATTGAGATATTAAAATTAACTTAATAGATATGTCTGATGAAGGATATAAACCAACAGATGAGGAAATTATGACTCAAAATCGCGTCGAACGTTTTAAAAGAGGTGAGGAATATATGAGACAACTTGGAATCACCGATACTGAGAAAATTGAGGCGATTAATATAGATTGGAAAGTGTACTATGCTCTAGGTAAAGAAATAGACTGGGATAAAAAGAAGGTTACTCCAGATGTTGAAGGGTGGGATGAAAATCTTCTCAGGTCGGTGTCAGAAGATAAAAAAGCTATAATTATTGCACGCATAGAAGAACTCAGCATGCAATATGATACTGATAAGCGAGTTAGTAGTCTCGAGGGCGCGGCAATCACAGAAAGATTAAATGGTATTATTGACGAATATAAAGAAAATAATAAAAAAATAGATGCGGTATTTAGCCGAGTAAATTCTCAAAATGTTGACACTTTTGATTATTGGACTGGACCACGAAGTAACGAAGACCACAAGCTTCTTTATGAATTAAGAAATAGACAGAGAGAGCTGGTGAGAGAATATTGTGATCTTCGGATAAAACAAGATCTGGAAAATGGTGTTAAACCAAAGTCAGGAGATTATAAATATGATTATTGGGATGAATTAGAGATTTTGTTGAGAAAAGATGAACCTGTCGGGCCTGTATTATAAACAAAATTTCACTCCACTAATGCTTTGTGAAAAAACTTTAAACTATTATTGACCGGTGAAATTCTAGCTAAAAAGGAGTATTTTTTAGGTTTGGAGTCCAAAGAAATCTGCAATTATGTGAGATTTTGTTGTATATACAAATACATTTTTTTATATTTATATTACTTACCTATACACAAATACTACGCGGTCGCATAGTATTTGTGTAGTAAAGTATATAGTGTTAGAATGACTGTATGGGGGTAATTGAAGAAAAATTTAAAAAAAGAAAAAGAAAAGGTGATATTCAAAAGGCTATTCTCTCAACTATTAAAGTTGCCGGATTTCTCGGTGTCGCCCTTATTGCTCCAAATGCTATTCAGTGTCTCAAAGCTTTAGGAATTATGCCTAGCAAAAGGCAGGACGAGATCATTAAAAGATCAAAGGACAATTTAGTAAAAGATGGATTGTTAAAATATGAAGGCCGATTACTGCGCCTAACTTCAAAAGGGGAAGCAAAGTTGGAGTTTTTAGAAGCTTCAGATTGGAAAGTCAACAAACCCAAAAAATGGGACGGTAAGTGGCGTATGCTTATTTTTGACATACCAGAAAAAAGAAAGTTGCTTAGAAATAAAGTTCGTCTTACTCTAGTGAGCATTGGTTTTGTTAAACTTCAAAATAGTGTCTGGATATTTCCTTATCCGTGTGAGGACCTGGTCAACCTACTCAAAGCTGATTTTAAAATAGGTAAGGACTTACTCTATCTTATTGTTGATTCTATTGAGAACGACAAAAGTTTTAGGAAGTTATTTGGTTTACCAAAAGAAACATGATATCAGAACTTTGTTTGTGTAATTATAGTCTAGATACACAAATACTACGCGGTCGCATAGTATTTGTGTAGTGGGTTTATTGGTGAAGACTATGCTTGAAAGTCTACCCACCAACTTTTATTTTGTCCATTTTCGTGTATACTGGGGCTACTGAAATATTATGAATGATCCTAAAATACCTGAAAAACAGAAGATAGTAATAAGAAAAAAACTAAAAAACGGTAAGGAGCCAGAGGAAAATTCTATTATGAGTTATGTTGTTTCTGTGTTAGTTATATTTATTATACTTTCCATCACATATTCTCTAGTTTCTAGTTCTCTATCTAAAAAGGCAGAGGAGATATCTATCTCTCAAATCTCCACGGATATTAAATCAAGTCTAGTTAAATCTATTACTGTGAGGGGGGACTCTCTAGATGTGGAATATAAAAACGGTTCAACAACAATTTCAAAAAAAGAAACGGGTGAGGCCCTATCACAGACCCTTGTCAATTATGGAGTAACAAAAGACGAGATTTCAGCTATTAAAATTAATATTAAAAATGAAAATGGCTTGGGTTACTGGCTTTTAAATCTGTCCCCTATAATTTTTCCAATTCTTTTTATTTTGGTTTTTATTTGGTTTATATCACGACAAATGAAAGGAGCAGGAATGCAGGCCCTGACTTTTGGTCAATCAAAAGCTCGGATGATAGACCCGAATGACAAGAATCAAAGAGTGACTTTCAAGGATGTAGCTGGGTGTAAAGAAGCCAAGGAAGAACTTTTGGAAATTGTAGATTTTTTAAAAAATCCAAAGAAGTTTCTTGATATTGGGGCACGAATTCCAAAAGGCATTCTACTTATGGGCGCCCCAGGAACTGGCAAGACATTGCTTGCTCGGGCAGTAGCTGGTGAAGCTCAGGTGGCCTTCTTCTCAATTTCTGGTTCAGAATTTGTAGAGATGTTTGTCGGTGTTGGGGCATCGCGTGTCAGAGATTTGTTCATGATGGCTAAAAAGAATTCACCATCAATTATTTTTGTTGATGAAATTGATGCTGTTGGTCGGGTCCGTGGTGTTGGTGCTGGTGGGGGGAACGATGAGAGAGAACAAACCCTAAACCAAATCTTGGTTGAGATGGATGGTTTTGAGCCAAATGAAAAAGTTATCGTCATGGCTGCCACAAACCGTCCAGATGTTTTAGACCCCGCCCTTCTACGTCCAGGAAGATTTGATAGACGAGTGACCTTGGATTTGCCAGACAGAAAAGACCGTGAAGATATCTTGCTGGTTCACAGTACAAAAAAACCATTTGCTGAAGATGTTGATTTGAAAGTTATAGCCGAGAGAACTCCTGGATTTTCTGGTGCCGACTTATATTCTCTTATGAATGAAGGAGCGATTCTAGCGGCTCGTGAAAATCGAACAAAAGTTTCCCAATATGATTTAATTCGTTCAATTGAAAAGGTGATGATGGGCCCTGAACGCAAAAGTCATATTCTCTCAAAGAAAGAAAAAGAAATTACTGCCTATCACGAAGCTGGTCATGCTGTTCTTGCTTCAATCTTGCCTTATGCAGATCCGGTTCATAAGATTTCAATAATTGCTCGTGGCCATGCGGCTGGTTACGTTCTACATCTTCCGATAGAAGATACAAAACTTCAGTCCAAAAAGGAATTTCTAGATGACATTACAGTTTCTCTGGGCGGTTATGTTACGGAAAAAATGTTATTTGATGATTTGACTACTGGCCCATCAAACGACTTACAGGTTTCCACTGCCTTGGCTCGGGATATGGTTACAAAATACGGAATGTCGGAGATGATTGGTCCTGTGGCTCTAGAAGGGCAGGGTGGTAAGGTTTTATTTGGCCGTGGAGTAGAAGAAAAAGAATTTTCAGAAAAAGTCGGGGCTGATATTGATGCTGAGGTCTCTCGTATTATGAAAGAAGCTCATGGAAAAGCGGAAAGGGTGATTATGGAAAATCGAAAACTTTTGGATACCATCGCTAAAAAACTTATAGAAGTAGAAACAATAGAAAGAGCTGAATTTGAAACTATTCTTGTGTCAAATGGTATTACTCCAAAAAAGAAATTAGACATTGAGCATCAAAACTAAGTTATAAAGCAAAGCCCTGTAGTGAACGAAAGAAGTGAGTTCTACTGTTGGGGTGGAAAGTTATAAAGTTATAAATCCCAGCACTAATTTAATAAGATGATAATAAGTATTTCAAATCACTTTTGTACATCGATGAGCATTGAAAAACTTGTAATACATAAGCTATACTTATTAAATTAGTGCTGGGATAAAGTAAAATACAAAGATGAATGAGGGAACACCAAAATCAGCAGAGGAATTAAAGGGAGAGGCAATAATAAAAGTTACTCAATTTCGTGATGAGGTTGTGGGCCTCGTTGGTATTTGTGGTGACGGAACACATCCACTAACAGAAGCACTTGAAGAATTGGAGGCGCTTCAGGATGATGAAATTACACCGGAAAGAATAAATAAAATCGTAGGAGATGCAGAAAACGTAAAAGATTCAGTTTGTGATTTTCGGTAGTTTTTGTTTTAGCAGATTTATGTTAACTTAGTAAAACATCCGCTCTTAGCTCAGTTGGTTAGAGCACAGAGCTTATACCTCTGGGGTCCCAGGTTCGAGTCCTGGAGGGCGGACAAGCAACAAAAAATCTCCACTGCTGGAGATTTTTTGTTGCTTGTCCGAGCCGGAGCTATGTTTTACTACCAAGCAAAACAAGCGAGGCAGGGTCGTGGAAATTTCAGTTTGACGAAACTGAAATTATCCCTGACGACAAGATTTAGCTTCCAACCCAGCCATTTCTTATTAATTTATGCCATTTTCCTTGACAGAAACAGAGAAATGGTGTATACTGTATAAAGATGGGGTCAATTCGACCTCTCGGCCATGTGAAGAGGTGTAACATGTTAAGTTTCATTGTGTTTGCGTGGTTGGTTACGGGTCTCCTCACCACCCTTGTTGGGTGGACAGAGAAAAATCACAAGGTTCTCTGTCAGGGGGTGGGAGCGGTGTTGGCAACGACCTATTACTTTCTCATCACTTGCTTCCTCTGACTAATTAGTCCGACCATCCTCTACCAAGGGGGTGGCCGGACTTTGTCGTTTCTACTCAAAATGTATCTTACTCGTCTGGCTATTAAAGTACTCCTGTATTTTTGGATATTTTTTAAAAGTTTCATCTTCCTCAACAATTCGTATTGCTTCTGTTCTGGATGCCTCTACCATTTTTATATTTTTTATTGCTTCCATGGCCAGGTCAGAGATGCCCCATTGTTTTTTGCCGTACAATTCTCCAGCTCCCCTCTGTTTCAAATCAAATTCTGCTAATTCAAAACCATTTTTTGCTGTGATTAGTGCCCTCAACCTGTCTTTTGTTTTTTGACCATTGCTTTCTGCAAATACAAAACAATAAGCTTGATGGTTACTACGAATGACTCTTCCGCGAAGCTGATGAAGTTGGGCCAGACCAAATCTCTCCGCCCCTTCAATTATTATCATTGTTGCGTTTGGAACATTAACACCAACTTCCACGACTGATGTTGCCACAAGAATTTTTGTTTCTCCCGAAGAAAAATCAGCCATAGTTTCTTCTTTTTCTTGGGGTGTCATCTTACTATGCAAAATATCAATCATGTATTCAGGAAAGACTTCTTCATTTAATCTTTCCGCTTCTAGTTTTACTGACTTTGCTATCACAGCCATTTCTTTTGTTGGGTCTGGTTCATTAATTCTCGGACAGATAACATATAATTGTCTTCCAGCTTTTAATTCCGTACGAATATTTTCGTAGGCATTGTTTCTTTGACTAGGTAAAATTATTTTTGTGATAATTGGTTTGCGTCCATGAGGCATTTGGTCAAGCAAAGTCAAATCCAAATCTCCATAAATAGTTAAAGCAAGTGTTCGGGGAATAGGGGTTGCCGTCATACTTAATAAATGCGGAACTACTTCATTTTTATTTGTTAACTTTTGTCTTTGTTCTGTGCCGAACCTGTGTTGCTCGTCTATAACTACAAAAGCCAAATGTTTAAATTTAACTGATTTTTGTATAAGAGTATGTGTGCCAATTAATATAGGAATTTCAGCATTTTCTACCCATTTTAAGAGCTGGGCTCGTGATATTTTAGTTGGTTTGGTTGGGTCACTTTTTGAGGGGAAAATTTGGCAACCACTTCCAGTCAAAAGTCCTATTTTAATTGGTAAATGTTTAAAATAAAAAATAAAATTTTCATAATGTTGTTTGGCTAAAATTTCTGTTGGAGCCATGTAGGCCGTTTGCAAATTTCCAAAGGTGTAACCTTTGGGAGTGGTTTTTGTTACAGCATAAATAATTGTTGCAGCCACAGCTGTTTTTCCGGAGCCAACATCTCCCTCAAGAAGTCGAGACATAGGCCGTCCTCTTTTTAGGTCATCATTTATTGCTTTAATTGCATCCAGTTGTGAATTTGTTGGGGTAAATGGAAATCTTTTTACAAACTCATCTATATCTTCTTCACTGACATCTATATTGAAAGCGCTTTTTTGATTCCACAACCTTCTTTCCTTTTGTTTCTGAAGTTGAATAAAAAATATTTCTTGGAAAGCAAATCTTTTTCGAGCGGATTCCGCATCCGCTTCTTTTTTGGGTGTGTGAATCCAGATAAAAGCAGTTTTTATACTTGGTAAACTGTATTTTTTTAAAATATCTTCTGGAATTGGGTCAGAAATGTTATCTAATATCCCAGAGCTAAAAATTCTCTGTATTGTGTGATATATCCAGTGTGATGTGACCCCACGACTTTCAGGATAAACAGGATACATGACATGAGTATTTTCATCAGGCACAAACAAAGAATTGCCAACGGCATTTGGTAAGGTGTCCACAACCTCTATCTTAGGATTGTTCATGTGGGGTTCACCTTTTCTTTCTGTGATTTTTCCTTCCACACGAACAAGTTGTCCTTCGCGAATCATTTTGGCAATGTAGGGCTGATTAAACCAAACAATTTTCATTTTTCCAGTGTCATCTATCACAGTTGCTTCAGACATTGGGATTTTTTTAACCCAGGCCTTACTTGTTTTTAATCCTGAAATTTTTCCAAAAATAGTAGAAACATCACCTTTAACAACAGATTCAATGGTTTTCATTTGACTCGTGTTTCCATAGCGAAAAGGAAAATAATACAACAAATCCTCTATGGTTTTTAAGCCAAGTTTTTCTAGGGCTTTTTTGTGTACCGGCATTATCCTGATGATTTCAGATAAGGGAGAATCTAATCGCATGGAACAATTATATCATGCAGCAAAACGTGGCGGAGGATGTGAGATTCGAACTCACGGTCCAGTTTCCCGGACGGCAGTTTAGTAAACTGCTGGTTTAAGCCACTCACCCAATCCTCCAAAGTACTATCAAGTTAACAATTTATGGCCCAAATGTCTAACTTTTTCTATGTTTAATTATTGAATTTATAAAGAGGACAGTAAGTATCGTACCTAAAATTAGAATCATTACTGACGGAAATGTTGCATTGTACAGCTCAACGCTTGTGGTTGGGTTTTCAACCACACTTCGTCTGACAAACCAGTATTCATCAATTATTAAACCAGAAGAAATGGCCACCAAAAAGAGATATAAATTATTGTATTTATTATGACTAAAAAGCAGAAGTTTTGAAACGACAAGAAGCAGGAGAATACCATAGTCAAAATGGTGTAGCTCAATATTAAAAAGTATTGGATTTGGGTTATATACCAAGACTAAAAGTCTGGTTAGGATTATTGTTCCAACAAGTACTACTGAAAAAACAGCAATACGATGGTGTGTTTCAAACCTTTCAAATTTTGTTAAATATTTTTTCACCTACAATATTATTTTAACACGGAATTTTTATTTACGATTGTCCGTCTGTGTGGTAATCTGACTCTATTGGAGCCGTGTCGGAGTGGTCTAACGTGCGTCTTTGCTAAAGACGTGGGGGTCTTAAAAACCTCCCGATGGTTCGAATCCATCCGGCTCCGCAAAAATGATTTAACGAAGCTAATGTGTGCTATAGTTAACAAATGAAACAAAAAATACTGTATCTCGTTTGTTTTCTTCTTATTTTGATTTTAGTTGGGGGGTGTGCCTACCTTGTTTTTTCCAAAAAATCTGACATAAAAAATTCTGATATTGTTACCACAGCCACGACAACCGCAACAACGATTGAATATAAAAATACACAATATGGTTTTGGTTTTACTCTACAAAAAAGTTGGGAGGGATATACTATTATCGTGGACGATTGGGAAGGATATGGTCAAAGTGATGTTTCCATAGAAGAGCAAATGGTAGCAGAAAAAGGTCCGCTTATCTTTATACAACATCCAGAATGGACTGAGGACGACCCAAGACAGAGCATCCCAATCATGGTTTTTACTCTGTCACAGTGGGACAAGTTAGTAAAAGATGAATTTCATATTGGGGCAGCACCAATTAATCCAAGTGAACTTGGACGTAATAATAAATATGTTTTTGCTATACCAGCTCGTTACAATTTTGCTTATCCGACTGGATACGAAGAAGTTGAGGAAATCATAAATGACAAATCTCTTTTTCGTGTATTTTAGGGATTCCACTGACTCATTTCTCAAAAAGATACTCTTTTAACAAGGTTTATAAATTAAAAATCAAACAACAGAGCGAGGTTATGTTTTTCTGAGATATTGCACAGTCAATTAGAAAACAACGACGAGGTACGCCAGCACGAAGCATTGTTTGAGGAGCGAAGCGACGAGTTTGCGAAAGTGAGAAGCTGTGTTACAGCTTCGCAAGACCTTGAACATCTGTAATCAGATGTGAAAGGTGTACTGTTCCTGTAAGGAACCAGTGCCGAGAAAGATTGTGTAAGACGGAGGCAACGCCTCCGCTAACGATCGTCGTCCCGTGAGCAAGTAGTTCCGTCGTCAGCCCGGCCACCACAGAGGTGTCCGGACTGAATTGTTTAATGTGCAATTGTAAAAGCAAACACATCTCTTGCACCCACTTCGAGTAATGTTTTTCTGGCTTCAGATAAGGTGCTTCCTGTTGTTACAACATCATCAACTAGAATTATATATTTTCCACTGACCCTCTGGTCGGCCTCGAAACACCCAATCAAATTTTGCTGTCTTTCTTGTTTTGATTCACTTCGACTTTGCTTTGGTGTCTCTTTTGTTTTGGAAAACCATTGTGGAGCATAGAGCAGGGTCCTGGCCAAATCATTTTTTAGGATTGATTTTGCAATAAGCTCACTTTGGTTGTAGCCTCTCTCCACACGTCTTTCGTTGGTGATGGGTATCGGAATAAGTAAAAATTGGGCATCGTTATCAAATAACACAATATCAGAAATTAAGGCAATAATTTCTTCATAAAAAAGTTTACCAATATGCTCTAGAGGTAAAATATTTTCTCTGTATTTTAACTCCCAAATAATTGCTCGAACTTTGTTGTCTTTGTATTGAAAAAGTGGATGAATCCAGTCCATCTGGGTTACATTTTCTGCTTCGGGCAAGTTATTTATTTTTTCTGCGTCCAGTTGTTTTACAATAGCAAAATCCGTTCTGGGAGGTAAGAAAAAGTCAATAATTGTGATAAAAAAACTCTTTATACTTTTGAACATCTGTGATTTTTTATGTTATACTAATTATATCACTTAAATTTTATGCCTAATTTTATTTCAAATGTTGTAGGTGACCTTTTTGGTAAAAGAAGCCAGAGTGTTCTTGGTATAGACATTGGTTCTTCATCAATTAAAATAGTTCAATTGAGTCAAAAAAAAGGTCATGCTGTACTGGAAACATATGGTGAGCTTGCTCTTGGTCCTTATGCTGGTAAAAGTGTCGGTGAGGCCACAAGCTTGCCACCAGAAAAAATTATTGAGGCTATAGCTGACATGTTGAGAGAAAAGGAGGTTAATATCACTACTCGTGTTTGTGGTGTGGCTATACCTTTTTCTTCTTCTCTCATGGCTGTGATAGAAATGCCTGCCCAACCCCAAAAACAACTTGAAAGTATGATACCAATTGAAGCTAGAAAATATATTCCCGTACCAATTTCCGAAGTGGCCCTTGACTGGTATATTATTCCGAAAGACCGAAATCCAGACACAGAACAGGTAGATGACCCAGACGATAAATCAAAATTTCAAAAACTGGAAGTTCTTATTGTTGCACTTCATAACGATACTCTTGTTCGTTATAAAAATATTGTCACAAGAAATTCTCTAGATGCCAGTTTTTTTGAGATTGAAATCTTCAGTACCATGCGTTCCATTTTAGAACAAGAAATCACTCCAGTTTTAATTGTTGATATGGGTGCTACAAGCACGAAATTGTATATAGTGGAAAAAGGAATCTTGCGTTCATCACACATGGTAAATCGTGGTTCACAAAGTATTACTGATGAACTTTCAAAATCACTTGGTATTTCTATGACGGATGCAGAATATCTTAAACGGGAAAAAGGACTTCTAGGTGAAATAAATGGAATCAAAATTAAAGATGTTGTTACCTTAACCTTGAATTACATTTTTTCCGAATCAAATCGGGTTATTTTGGCTTATCAAAAAAAATATGGCAAAAATGTCAGCAAGGTGGTTTTAGTTGGTGGTGGAAGTGCTTTGAAAGGGGTGGTGGACGTAGCAAAAAATAATTTTCAAACAGAGGTTGTCGCCGGCGACCCTTTTGCCAAAGTCATAGCACCAGCCTTTTTGGAAAAAGTTTTACACGAGACGGGACCAGAGTTTGCTGTGGCTATGGGAGTAGCCCTTCGTCGTCTCCAAGAGTTGGATTAATTTTGTTTTATTCTTTCAACAAAAATTTTCACAAAAATCTTTCCCCCCAACTTATCCCCATCTCCCATCTACTCTGTCTTTAGTTTTCAATATATAATTACTCTGTATGACCCGAATATCTATTCGAATAATCTTTGTTGTACTTCTCGTCTCTTTCCTAGCTTTAACCCCTATCTACTCACAAGCTCAGATAACAGAGGACTTTACCTCAGAGTGGACACTATCTTCACTTCTCTCTAACGTCCTCTACTCTCTAGGTAACAACATAAACA
>Ga0172379_10000243_pt1 | contig 148427 bp, 209 predicted proteins | sample GrowelOW334metaG_FD_119756 | JGI IMG/M metagenome (GOLD analysis project Ga0172379, IMG submission 119756) | Groundwater microbial communities from an aquifer near a municipal landfill in Southern Ontario, Canada - Groundwater well OW334 metaG | ecosystem: Environmental > Aquatic > Deep...
AACATGTCAAGAAAAATATCAGGATACAAATTCGCACCTCATAATTTAGCAAGAATTCCTAAAGTAGTCCCCCTTCTTCAGCAACGCCTAAGCATTCCTGAAATAACAAAGCAAACTGGAGTATCTTCAAGTATAATCTATCGAATACGTGAATGCTTACGCTTAGGCATCATTGAAGAAATCCTCACTCCCAAGCCTGAACAATACTGTATATGCAACAGACCTTTATCAGAAAATGGTATCTGCTGGGCATGTGAACGCAAAGATTTATCAACAGAATACAGAAAACGGCAACTCAAACTCAATTCAAATTCAAACTAACATGACAATACAATCCTATTTTCCAGAAAAAACATATTTCCCTTTCCAGAAAGAAGCTATTGATAGCATATATCAAGCTTTTCTTTCAGGCTCTGAAATCGTTATGTGTGAATCTCCTCCCGGCACAGGGAAAACCGTCATAGCCAAAACATTCTCTAATTTCTTTCACAAAACCTTCATCCTAACATCTTCAAAAGGATTGCAAAAACAATACATCACTAAATACGATGATATAGCTAAAATCGATGGCTCTCGTAACCATTTCTGCGAACTCCTCCCATCAAAGCGCAAATCTGAAGTCGATTGCAATAACATAAGAGTTCCTTCCAAGTCCTGTTACCTTTGCCCAAAAAACAAAGAGATTTCCTGTCCAACCTGCGAAAATCGCCCATCACGCCAAGTCTGCACCCATAAACCCTTACGTCCTGAAGGAAGACTCGAATATACCTTTTCCGAGCTTTGCGATTATTGGAAAAACAAAATGACCGCAGTAGAATCTAAAATCTCTGTTCACAACTACGAATATCTCATAACTGAACTTAAATTCGTAGGCGACTTCAAATATTCCCGAAACGAATCTAAAAATCCCGATTTACAGGACTGTTCAATAGGCATCTTTGATGAAGCCCACAATCTAGGCGTAAAAATACTCAACCAATACGATATAGAAATCTCTGATATGCTTCTCCGCATGTCTCTTATCGATGTTCCAAATCCAGCACTCTACACAACCAATGACTTATGGATGGGATGGATAAATGACCTAACATTCTCTTCAATTCCAAAAATACTAAAAAGTCTTGAAGATGAACTTGTCTCTTCCACTATTAAAATCCAGCGAGAAAAAGACATAGTAGAAATCAAAGAATATCTCTCTGACCTAAAATACAAGTGCCTAACCCTTATAAAATACTATAAAGTAAACAAGAGCATGTGGTTATTCGAACCCAAAACCTACGCAGACGGAACCTTTCACTCCCTAAAAGTCCTTCCAATTATCGTAGCCCCCTTCGTAGAAGAATCCCTCTTTCAATACTTCGACAAAAAACTCCTACTCTCCTCAACCCTCCTCAATCCACACATCATAAAAAATGACTTAGGTTTAGCAGGTCGTAAAATCAACTATGTCTCCGTTCCCTGTCCATTCCCTGTCGATCATCGTCTCATCTATCCCTTAAACATCTCTCCCTTTGACTTCGATAATCAAGAAGCCAATCTCCCTCGTATGGTTCAAGCCATCGAAATAATCCTAGACCTCTTCCCCACAAAAAAAGGGATAATTCATTGTTACGATGAAAAAACAAGAGTATTGACTAAAACAGGATTTAAGTTTTTCAAAGATGTTTTATTAACTGACGAGATAGCGACTCTCAATAAACAAGGACTATTAGAATATCAAAAACCTATTAATGTTTATAATTATCCATATAACGGAGACATGATAAATATAAAAAATCAGTATATAGACTTATCAGTAACTCCTAATCATAATATGTTTGTCAATACATTCAATATGAAGGGTGCAGGAACTTATCAAACAGAAGGTTTAACCAATATGTATGATAGCTGGGTTTTTAGGACTGCTGAAGAGTTAATGAATGGTACTAGAATACATGGAAAAAAAATAGCACGAAAGTTTGCGATCAATAAAGTATGCGAATGGAAAGGAAAAGAAATAGATTTTTGGGAAATTGATGGGGAGCATGGTCGCAATAGAATTACTGAAAACGAAACTGTCATATCTAAACGTGAACTATCAAAATCTAATGTTTATCTTTCTCCCCCTAAATTAGTGAAAAATGGAGTAACAAAAAAACGCATCCCTATAAATGCATGGATGGACTTTTTAGGATGGTATATAGCTGAAGGATATACTTATTATGATGAGAAAAAGTGTATTTATCGAGTAAGTATTAGTCAGAAAAATATAAGAAAAACTGAAATACCAAATATTGTAAAATCAATGGGGTATGAATGTTATATACGAGAGCAAAAAAGTTATCAAACATGTGATGACTTAATAATTTCTAATAAAAACTTGGCAAAATACTTAATAGAAAATTTTGGGAAAGATTGTTACAGTAAACAACTTACTCCTGAAATACTTAATCTTAGTTCTGATCTATTAAAAAGATTTTTAACAACATTTATTGACGGAGATGGCAATAAAAAGATACGCACAAAAGAAGAAAAATGGCAAGCATATACATCATCTGAAAAATTAAAAGATCAAATAGTTGAAATCGTACTTAAAATAGGATGGTCATCTAATGTTTGGCATGTTGAAGCAAGAGAAGAATTACTTTCTATTAACGGTGTAACTTCTAAATCACAATGTAGAGAACGATGGATTATAGGAATAAATCGTTTTTTTAAACATGGTATAGTAATTCAAAACTCTATAGCTAGACATACAAAAATCAAAGATATGAACAAAGTAGCATATACTGGAAATGTTGGGTGTGTCGAAGTTCCTAATCATATTATATTTGTAGAACGAGAAGGGAAAAATGCATGGTGCGGTAATTCCAACTCCTATTATATAAACAAGTACATCCTCAAAAATATCCATTCACGTCACTTCAATCGTATTATAACTCATCACGGAGAAGCTTCAAAATCTTATTATGATGCAATAATAGAACACAAATCCTCAAAATCTCCTTCCGTAATAATGAGCCCTTATTTAATAGAGGGGACCGATTTCCCAGGAGATCAGGCAGAGTTCCAAATATGTTGTAAGCTCTCCTATGACAACTTCGTAGACAATCCCCGCCTTAAAATTCGCAAACAGTTCGACCCTTTATATTACCAGTGGTTATGTTCAGTAAAAGAAATTCAGCGTACAGGTCGTCCTGTTCGTGGTATGGAGGATATCAGCCCCACCTTTCACCTTGACTCCCGTTTCCTTGGCTTTGTTGAAAAAAACAAAGACATCCTAATCCCAGCATGGTGGCAATCAGCAATAGTAAAACCCCCTCACAAATACTCATATATCCTAGACGAAATAAATCAAGTAGTAACTATATAATAAAAGGTGAATAATAAAATGGTAAACCTCAAACTAATAAAATGTGCTTTCAACAAACACTCGTATGGAAAAGAAATTAACGAAGAGCCCCTGAATCGAAGAGTTCGAATCTGTATCTACTGCTCTCACGTACTGGTAACAGTAAAAGACATTCATGCACAGAAACAAAGGTGGCTAGAAAATTCAATCATTTCCGAAGTCAAAGATGGTAAGATATTCCATGCAAGACAAAATCTCAATGACCTGATAAAATTTCACGGATACGATAAAAACTAATGGAGAAAAGTAAGATCAACATGGAAATTAATTCAAAAAATCGATTTAAAACTGAAAAAAGTTGTGGATCATGCTCCAATTTTAAGATGGCTACAGTTGGAGAACCTTGTCTTTCGTGCAAACCTGTATTTGGCGGTACGTGGTCAAATTATCAAGCATAAACTAAAAAAGAGCTGATAAGAGAACCCTTAAATACTAACAAGTAGTAGTAGCACTATTATGTTTACAAAACAAGAATTGTTTGTCATCCGAAAAGCATTAGATGCTTTTTATGACGACAAAACTCCTGAAAAAGAGCATCATCTCGTAATGTCTATCAGAGATAAATGCACAGACCTAATTATCCTAAAAACGAATTGGAACAAAAAACAAAATCTTTGTGACATACTATGAATAACGATATGTGGACAGTCAAACACAAACCAACTTCCTTCAACACAATAAAAGGTAATGGAGAAAATATCAAAAAAGCAATCAACTGGATAAACACATTCGCATCATCAAAACCAGATAGAAGATTGCTTTTATTATCAGGAGTCCCAGGCACAGGAAAAACTCTTCTTGCTCAAACGCTAGCAACATCAGGCTCTATTGAATACGTTCATATTAACTGCTCTGCATCTCGCTCTTTTGACGAACTCCGCAATTTAATCCTACCCTACATAGATTCAACGGGCATAGAATACACGACAAGAGTAATAGTCCTCCTTGACGAAATCGATGGACAACCCAAAAACTCCCCGATCTGGAAATTCCTCTCTGATAAAGTCCTCCCCTTTATAACTAATCCTTTTATCGCCACCTGTAATGCCTTATACGAAATTCCAAAAGACTTTCAAGAACATCATTGTAACATCCTATTATTCCGTCGTCAGTACCACAGTACTATTCGTAATCATCTCCTTGAAATCGCTATGAAAGAAGGCTTTAAGTTAACTACTCAAGAAGCTGACGATCTCGTCTTAGAAGGCGATATGCGAGCTTCTATAACAGCTCTGCAAATATACTGCATGTCGGGATTTAAAATCCCACAGCTCCTTCAACATCGAAGCGTATGGACTGAAACTCGTGATGCTTTAACTCATAATATCTCAATCCTACCCGATCTCCCTCCCCTAAAAATGCTCGAATTCATCGAAGAGAACGGCAAGCACCGCGTAACAGGCGTAGACCGTTACCACTTCTATAACATGATAAATTACGTCTCCTCCCTAATCTCCTCCTACAACGAAGAAGACGCCCTCTTACTCCTTGGGATGATCTCCTGTTCAATGACATATCCTCAGCTCCAGCCTGACGAAGACTCTCCATACGTCAAAATCCACGAACCCTCTATCAGCACAAAATTCTTCCTAACCCGAAACCTTCACAAAACAATCTCCAACCTCTCTCTAAAAATCTGTCCTGATTATCTAACCTCCTCCATTGATTTCTTCGAAAACATCTTCCCTATCCTCCAATATCAATCAATCAACGATCTCTCATATGCTCGTTCTCTAGTCCTAAAATATTCCCTCGAAAAAGACGAAATAGCCATTCTCCTCGATTCCACTACTAACGACCCCCGAATCAACAAGCTCCTAACACCCGACAAATCCCTCACAACCCTCATTCATATTCCCGATAAAATATCACCACCTCTCTCACAAACAGAAACTCTTCCAGAACAGGAGATGTTCGCATGAAAACCTTCGATAACGACCTAAACAAAGTCAACCCAAAATTAACTAAAAAAATGGAATCAATCCTAATCGCTCTCGGAATCGACACAAAATCCGATCACTTCAAAGACACACCCAAACGTTTCATAAAAGCATTAATGGACGCCACTGAATACAAACGTACTCCCGAACCCCGTTTCACCCTATTCCCAAATAAAGAAAACGTGTCTGGTATCGTGATGCTTAAAAAACTGCGTGTGGTATCCCTATGCTCACACCACTTATTTCCTTGGACTGGGTACGTAACGGTAGCTTACATTCCACGCAATTTCTTGATAGGAGCCTCAAAGTTCTCCCGCATTATCGATTGGATGAGTGCTTTCCCTAGTGCCCAAGAAATCTTCACTGAGCAACTTGCCGAATATATCCAAGCAAAAGCTGATCCAATAGGTCTCATGGTAGTGAGCGAAGCCACCCACACTTGCATGGTAGCTCGTGGTGCTAACGAAGAGAACTCCACACTTACTTATTCTGCTGTGCGTGGTGTCATGTGTGAACCCAAAAATCCTCGTGAAGAAGCTTTAAGCCTATTAAAAATCAAAGTAGGCTAAAACCTTTTCAGCATCAAAATTTCTTTATTTTTCAATATTTTAAACACGATGAGGCAAAACATCATTTTTCATAACTATTTTCATGATTTTTTTATATACTGGAAAGACTACAAATAATCTTATTTTTCGCCATCTTTACCCTCACTTCTCTATCAGCAATTCTTTAAAAGCAAATCTTTATATACAATGTAGTAGTAGTAATAATGCTTACAAAAAAGCAAGGTGTAAATATGACAAAGAAAAATTCAATATCAGACGAAGATAGAAAAACATTTGATGAAACGCTTGATAGCTATATGAAAGAGAACTTTTTCACAAGAGAATCTAACGAAGTAGAGAAGGTAGAATACTCTCGTGCAGATGCTTTGATGCTTATTGAAACAATAATAATGCAGGGACATATCGATATAATCGAAAAAGCACTCGCTGAAGAAGAACTAGGCGTTGATGATAGTGATCCTGAACACATGAAGTTCGTTGAAATACTCAAAAACAACTATCCTATACGATAGTTCTTTTTTTTTTCTTCTTTTCATTCAATAAAATATATTTCTCTCACATCACAATCTTTAAATACTTTGAAGTAGTAGTAGCAATCATATGATTATAGGAAAAATAGACGGAATTTCTATCCATTCATCTTTACTTGACAAGATCAATTTAGAATGCATAAAAGCAAAATGTCCTAGCCATCAATGTTGTTGTGCTAAAGTGCAGCTCACGAAAGCTGACATAGACAAAATACAATCTGTATTTCCCAGGATAAAATCTTCGCTTCCTCCCTCTCTTCCCCCCTTCATGCTCTTGGGAGATTTCTACGATAGCAATCATCATATTAACATGCTCAGCTCTACAGAACATCCATGGACTACCTGCATGTTTTTCCAGAACAATCAATGCTTGCTCGAAAAAGTCGAAGCCCTTCCTATCCAATGCAAAACATTTCCTCTGATCCTCGAAAACGACATTCTTCGCATCTCAACTGAAGACCTCGACTGCCTCAAAGAAGGCACCACTCCAGCCTTTAAACTCCTAAAGCGAGAAATCATTCAGCTCACTGACGAAGTTTTCTACAACAAGCTCAACACCCTCCTCTCCCAACCCGAAACCCAACAAAAATATCTCCATTACAAAATGAGGTAACTATCAGATGAATTCGACAACAACCTTGTCAATATGGAATACATGTAAAGGCTATAAACATTTCTGGTCATCATACCTTTACATGATAACCCATCCTCGTAAATGCCTTAAAATGATCCAATTCGCTTCAAAAGTCCTAGTCTATAACGGCATTCCCAAAGAAATTCAAAAGGAGATGTAAAGTGCCTTTTAAATTAGTCCCCGCTATTTCCGAACAAGTCCAGAATGTTTTGATCCGTAATAAAGATACGTTAAATGATCATGCTCTCGATTGGTGGCAAAAAAGCTCTCTTTTCGAAATAGATAGTGCATTATTGAGTGCATATTATCTCTATATGCGTTGTGGAGATGATTTCAACAATTTCAGGCAACAAATAAACTTTCCTTCTGATAAATTATTCATAATAGACTCAGGCGGGTACGAAATCCTCAGCAGGCAGAACACCACTGACAAATCTCATCTTCAAGTCCTCAAAAACCTTGATCAGCTCAAAGTTCTGCGAATCCAAGAAGCCGTAGCTGACATCGGTTTTATCCTAGATCGTCCTCCATTCATCACAACAGTAAACGAAGATGGTTCAAAAGAATTCCTAATCCACAAACAAGACTTCTTCGATTCAGCTAAAGAATTCACAGCTAACAACACTCACATAGCCTTAGCAAATCGTTCTCCCAATTCCAAACTAAAGCTGTACGGAGTTCTCCAAGGGTATGAGCATTCTCATCTCGAAGATTGGTATAACACAATGAAACAGTACCCAGTAGATGGATGGGCATTAGCACCAAAACCTCTTGGAGATTATTTCAATCTCGCCATGTACATTTCTTTTGTCCTTGAACGAGGCATCACAGTTCCCCTCCATTTCCTCGGTTCAACTAACTTCAACTGCCTAGCCCTAATTATATACCTCTTACGCAAAGATAAAAACAATATCCCCTATTATCCCTCTCTGCTCACAGCCGACTCAACATCTCACGATACAGGAGCTAAATATCGCCGATACAACATAAACGGTTCCTACCAAATAATAATCGGTCAGATAGAAGACGTGTACGAACAGGACCTTCTTACAGGTCGCATGATCCTCAAAACAGCAAAGAACTCCCAAACAATCCCACTTGACTCCCTTCCCTGTGACTGCCCAATCTGCCAAAACACCACACCCGATATCATGCGTTCAGCTTCAAATACAGGTTCCATAGCTGTTTCCCTTCACAATCTATATCTTCAAAAATCAACAGTAAAAATCCTCACTTCCCTCATAGCCCATCCCGAAACCTACAAAGATTACGTCCTTTCCTCAATCAAAAACAAATCCGTAGCATCCGACATCTCCCGCTTTTTCACCTTAATCGATGACATAATCGCCTATAAGCGTAACTACACAACCACAAAAACTTCTTGGCTCGAAGAAACAACAGAAGCTCAGGACCTATTCGCTTAATACAATGACTAGAAACGAAATCATTCTCTCTAATAAAATCAATTTCTCTGACATTACTTCTGGAAAAATAGATCACATCATACGTATCGGAGAAAAGAACAAATGGACTCCCAGCTCTGTCTTTTGTCTCAAATCCTCTCACACCTCTCACGATCACATCCCAATATCCATCCTTTCCTCTGAAAAAATACCCGTATCCCAAATCTCCTCATCTCTCCTAATTCGTTGTGGTTACAATTCCCAATCCCATTTTCAAACTCAATGGGAAGATTGGTTCCAAACATGGGACGACACCTCAACAGCATGGCTAATCCATTTCGAACTTCACACACCCCTCAAAGACGCAATAACTCCCGAAGATTTCGCTGAATTATTTGCGTAATAATAGCTTTTCTTTTTTTCGTTTTCAATTATAACAGTAAAAACTTCATAGCATATCGATTTTCACCTTATTCTTCTTTTACAACAAATCTCCTTTCACTGCTTATGTCAATCGTCCAATTTTTTCATCACAGCGCATATTGAAATCCAAAAACTACACCATCTTCCTCAAAAATCAGATAAGAAGACTTGCAATATAATATATTATAGAATACAGACGTAACCTCAAAGATGCAAAAACTCTTATATACTATTAAGTAGTAGCAGTAGTCCTCAAAAACTCACACAGAATTCTCGAAGTGCCCAAAGAGAAAGAGTTTTTCCGTTAGTTCCCAGATAGTTCCCTAATAGTGCCTCAATAGCTTCTTTATAAACAACCATTTACGGAGTAGTTTAACCTTTGAATTATATTGACGATGATACAGAATCTCCATATGCGCCTACATCTCCCTTAGTTAAACTTAGCAATCTCCTCATAGACGATCATCGTAAAAACAACATAATGCAATATTACAACGCTCATCCTAACTATTTACATGGAATAGCATCCTCCCTTTCCATGCTAAACTATTTCGAATCTCACAAAGATAAAACCTATAACGTCATCAAGACAACTCGTGCTGGATTCACAACCAATTGTATCCTCTCTTCTCTCTATCTTAACAAACGTGTCCTCTTAGTAGCTCCCACAAACAAGATCCTATACGAAACTATCAGAGATGCATATAAAATCTACAGAGACACTATAACTCACGATATGTCAAAAGTAATACGTCCCATCCCGAACAATAAAGACGGATGCTCTTGCGTAGTCAATGCCCTAAAAACAAATCCTCAACTAGAAATCCTTCCTTACATCTCCTCTGATGATTGTGCCTCCTGTTCTTCCTCCTATAAAACTTTTCCTATAGGAATGCCTCAATTCGTTTTCATGTCAAATCAAAGCACATGCGTAGTAAAAACAATGCTCGAAGAACACGAACAACAACGCTACGACAATCACCCTCCTGATGTTCTCACCATAACATACGACAAGTTCTCCTCCCTATCTTCCAACGCCAAGGACACCCTATTCAAATCCCTTATTGATAAAGTCGACATCATAGTTTTTGATGAAATTGGTGATTACCTCTCCAAATCATTCAACGGCTTCGAATTCTTCACAGAAATAACTGATTGCTATAACAACATCACTAAGCAAGACTCCTCAATCCTAAAAGATTATTTCATCAACACGATTCCCCTCATAAAATCCCCCTCTTCCAAGAAAATCATAACCCATCTCCTAAAAACCTATATCTTTCCCTTCCTAGAAAAATCCCTCACTCCCGCCTCATCAGGCTCCTTTCCACGCCTTCTCCTAAACCCCCTAACTTTCGAACCCATATCCGATAGCGTAAAACTCGGTCCAGTTTCAAAACAGATGAGTGCATCAAAACAAGTCATCCTATCCAAAAAATACCGTGAATATTACCAAGTCATAGAAGACCTAGCCATCGCAAAAGAACCTACAAAGCTCATCGAACTCTTAATTCACTTTCTTGACCTCATGACTAAAAAACAATTCCTTCTATACGAGCAATCCACAACTCGTTATCACCCAACCCGTCAAACCTCCAAATCTCTCTTTATCTCCAGTGCTAAAGACGAACTCGTATCCAACCTAAATAACTGGTCCTTACCCGATAAAACTATAATCTTCTCAGATGCTACAATGCCCTCCCATAACCTCCAGAACTATACAGCTCGCAAAATAAAGAACATCTTCTATGGCGATCCCGCTAAAAACAACAAATCCCTTCTCATGTTCCACGATCCCACTATTCCCCACTTCTCCAAAACCCTTTACTTCAACAACGTTCCCTTTCGTAATCTACTTCTCTCCCGCATTGAAACCTTCCTCTCCCAAAATTATTATGGCAACGAAGTCATATGGTGCCCATCCAAAGACATAGCAACAGATCTCTCCCTAACCCTAAATCGCATGAACATTCCGACCTGCACTCACCTCAATCCCGATCCCAACTCCGTTCTCATAACCTATTTCGGTTCCATATTCACTCGTGGAGTAAAATCCGAAAGACGCTTCCAAATAATCCTCGGCAAAGCCAACAAGCCCAAAAACTCCTTCAAGCACATCGCCTACATGCGAAGAGCAGACTGGGATTTCCTCTCTCCCCAAGACCTGAACCAACTCTCAGCAAAAGAAAACATCCCCTTCGAAGAATTCAAAGACCTCATAACCGACTTCAACCAAAACATAGCTATCCCCCTACGAAAAACAAATGACTTCTACAACGACTTAACCATCTTCAAAGACCTCCCTCCAAACCTCACAACCTATTTCCAACACTTCTCCGATTCTATTCAAAAAGAAAAGACATATATGGATACTTGGCAAGCCGCCTCCAGAGCCAAAAATCCCACAGGCGAAACCCGATCTGTCAACGTCTGCATTGGCTGGACAGAATCTGACCTACACGAACTCCTTCAATGGGGTTCCAATACTTCCATCTCCTATTCTATCTCCACTCATAAACGTCTCCTTAAAACCCAACGCAACTCTATACCAACCCCTCCCGTCATCTCCAATCCTGACATCTCCTTTATCCGTCACTGGCTATCAGGTTGCGAAATCCCCCAATCCTATATCGGTTTCAACGAATCCTTCTTAGCAGGTTTCCGTGAACTCATAATCGAAAAAGAACGCATAACCCTCGAAGAACTCTGGTCAGCTCTCCAGCACAACAACCTCGAATTCTCCCATTCCTCCGATACATTCAACAACGGCTATCTCATAGGTGCTGTCAATGCTCTCCTCTTTTACGATATTGGAGACGATATCACAGTTGAAAAAGTAGTTGATTCCGATCCCACTTCCCTTATCTTCGAATACACTCCCTCCTCTCCCAAACCCCGTTCCAAAAGATTTTCAATAAACACCTCCGAATACCTAAACATACTTGAAGTCCTGCGAGCCATTCATCTCTTCTCTCCCAAAAATCCCACTGATCCAATAACCTATTCTGACATTCGTAATTTCATCTCCAAAAAGAAAATTCCTACTTCACTTCTCCACGAACTATGGGAAATCATCATATACCAAGATTTATTCGCAGGTTCAACATGGTTAATCCCCCTAGACACCGAGACAATCATAAAAACTACATCCCCCTCCCTAGAACAAAATCACCTAATATCCCAATCCCAATCCCTATTCTCAGGTGACGAACATCTCTTAGTCGAACATATAATCAATTGGTATTACAACGAACCTCTCATCCACGAAATCGATGTATTTTCAATCTCTGACTCACATTCCTCCTTCTACGTCAATTCCCACACTCATTCAATTCTATCCTCTCTCTTATCCTCCCCATCTTACCTCCATCTCCAAGAATACGGTCTGAACTGCGACATAGAAAAAGTCAATAATAACATAATACTCACTCGAAACACAATCGTCTACTAATTCCATTAACTAAAAAATAAAAAAGGACTGTTTATCCCTCTTTACCTTAAAGATAAAACAGTCTTTCAGCTCTTTAAACTACATTAATTTTCCAATTATTCATCTTTATCACACCACCTCTTGTAATACTACGTTATCTATAGTATATGTACTTCCATCTGTAGCTGTCCTAAGACTGAACATTAGTCTTCCATCGCTCATAGTTGTACTTGGAGTCACAAAATCAACGCTATGTGTTGTTTTTGTTCCTGTCGGAGTAAATCCGTGATCAGGCATATACACAGTAAATGGAGAAACATGTTTTATAAGTCTAACAGTTACATATTGCGGATTTGACGAATAAATATCAAATTTCAGACGATATTTCTTATTCGCCTTTAAATTTATCGGAGTCTGATATACTTGATTCGCAATATTAGTTCCTGTTATCTGCATACTATATTCTCCATTAACTATTTTGGCAGATCCCGATCCATAAAACACCCATGGATATAATGATGTCGTAAATGCCGAATTCGAAACTAGATTCGATGTCGTAACAGGAGTCTGAGTCACTATAGGCGTAGGAGGTAATGCAATTAGTTGAGAGCTGTAAATCCTGATATAATCAATATCCATATAAGCAGGAAGAGTACTTGCGCTAGCACAATCAGGCCAAGTAGAACCGCAAGTTCCGCTCCATGCACCCATACCAATTTTCATCTTACTTACTTCCGAAGTTTTCCATGTTGATGTCTTTTTAACTTGTCCATCAATATACCATGTTAATTTATCTCCTTCCCACTCAAACGCATATATATGAAAATCACTAGACCAATCCCCTGTCACTTTTGTAGTATCATACTGCACAGGCCGATTATAAATTTGTATTAACCAATTTGTAGTAGGATTTCCACCATATGTTTCAGCCAATAGTATTTCAGGAGGCCAAACTCCATCTAGTCTATACAATCCAATATACCCATCAGTACCAAATCCTTTCGGCATTTTAGCTCTAACTTCCCATCTACCCTGTGTCAAACCTGAACATTTCGTATTCGGCTCATTATCAAGTCCTCCACCAATATATTTTCTCCCAGTAGACGGATTCATAGCAATACCCAAATGAAGTTGACCATTACTTACTGTAGTCATACTTGACATAAATCTAGTATTTGACGTAGCTCCATCCTGATCATAATTATTATACACTTTCCATTTAGTCTGATCAATAGGACCATTAAATTCTTCTCCACACAACAAAGTCCACTTAGATGTCGTCGGTGTAGAAGTCACTGTAGGAGTTATTACAGGAGTTACAGGATCATTTGTGCATCTCGATCCATCCCATACTGTTCCTGTAGCGCATGATGAAGCTGTCGGAACATTAATCACCAACAACCCTATCACTAATAGTAGCAATGTAGCTATAATCGATCTACTATTATTATTTACCGTATTTATAATTTCATTTCCAGACATTTTTATCACCTTTTTTTTGGTTTATCTATTATAGCCGAAAACCTTATCTGTCTCAACTATAGTATCCTTTAACTCCAAAAAAGCTTATATACTTTTGGTCAAATTTTTTATTTTCCCATTCCCATTTTCACACCCCAAAATTCCTATTATTTCTCTCTCCCTCTCCCTCGCCTCCCCATCTCCCACTTCTCCTCCCCCAACATCCTCCCCCTCTCCTCCCCATCTCCAAGAATACGGTCTGAACTGTGACATAGAAATACGCTCTGACAATATAATCCTCACTCGCACCACAATCGTCTATTAAAAATTCAATCAAAAAGACTTCTATACGATATGTTTATATCAAGCAACTCTTTATGTCTATTGTGATCAAACATGTTTTTTACAGACAAATCAGTCAAGGATGCACGAAAAAGAATAATAGCATTCAACAAAAGAAATCCAGATAAAAAATTAAATCCCAATTCAATCAAGTTAGTTGGCAAAAAAGATAAAGACGGATATGGAACATATAGAGCAAAACTATTATGATTTCTTCGTCTTGACTGCAACCACGAGATCCTACAAATATCATAAAAAATTAAACTAGTAAACGTTAACTGTGACAGCTCGGAAAGACGAGCACTTGCTTTTACTCATTTCTAACTATTTCAAACTAAAACTTTATATACCAAACCCTCATAATTCCCTTATGAACAAATCCCTTATAGTGTTAATATTCCTAGCACTAACAATAGCTCCAGCAATAGCTTCAGCCGATCCGATCAATGAAACAAAAGCTATCTATAACCCAACTATCCTTCCCGACTCCCCCCTATACAACATAAAAATCTCCCTCGAAAACTGGATGATCGATCATCAATATCTCCTACTTCCTGATAATAATCAAACAAGCATTTCTGCAAAGCGAGTAGCCTTTATCCAGCGTCGCATCATAGACACTCAGCGTATGATGAGTGGAAAAGTAGATATCCACGCAATAAATAACTCCATATCTCACATGCAAATCGCTATAATGAAGCTTAATGGTTCCACAAACGATGAAATCAAATCCTTCCGCAACTCCCTCAAAATAATGACCAACAAGACTACCTCTCCTCAGCTCAAATCTCTCTTCAACAAAAATCGCATCGAACTCATCAAAAAACAACAGCAAATCCTCTCATCTGACTTAAACGAATCTGTAATCAACCTTCAAAATCCTCAAACCTTTGAAGTTTCCCAGCAACTCTCAAACAAAATAAAGTCCCATCAACAAGAACTCTACGACCTAGAAAACACAATGAGAACCCTTAACTCTTAATCTATTTTTTCCTTTTTTTTATTCCTTATTTTTCTCATTTCAATCCTATTTCAATCCCATTTTAATCCTTTTTCATTTCTTCTCTATCACCTTTCTTAACATTTTTCTCTTCCAAAACTATATATACTACAAACTCATTATCTCATTCATTCATCATGACAAAAACAGCACAAGACCTTGAAAAAGAGTACATCCTTGAGATCATAAACAGAGCAGGTCATCCCATAAAAGCAGGAGAAATTCAACAGCTCGGTGGTATGCATCTCAAAGAACTCACCAAAAATTCCCGCATCGAATCAGGAAGTGCTGACCCCTCCGACCCCCAAAAAACCAAAGAACTTTATCGCCGTCAAATAAACCGCATCGGCTTCCAGCTCTGTGCCTCTTCCCTTCTCAAAGAAAAAGATTCTAAAACAGATCAAGGCTTAACAGGCACCTTTATCTCCATCAACGCCAATTACGTTCCTTCCTCATCCACATCCTCTCCCCCCCCCTCCTCTTCCACTCCCAAAAAATCCTCAACTACAATAAAACCATCTGTAAAAATATCTGACTCTTCAGATATAACAGATGAAATGATAACATCCTCCTATAAAGCAATACAAACTGGCGATCCTCAGGACCCTCTATACGTAAGTTCCTTATCCCAAAACGTAAATCAAGATGTAGCAAATGCTCTCAGTCAAAACGCAACTAAAGCTAGTGAAACAAGAAGTAGAATAATCAATAATTTAGGATTAAAACAAACATCATCTAGTATTAGTATAGTAGCAACTGCTACAAATGATTTCATATCTAGATATTCTTCATCTGCTTCTCCCACCTCATCTCCTTTCACAGTCTCCGAGCAAGACATAGTAGATGCCTTCAATAACTATGGCACTAAAAGTAACTTTTCTACAGAGGAAGTGAGAGTAAAAGCACAAGGTTGGGGTGTGACTCAGTTTACTAATATCACAGATAAAATCCTTCTCGATAAAAACGTAGTCGGCAGTACAGAAAATCGGGCCATAATAACCCAAGCAATCGAAAACTTCAAAAACAACACTTCTTCCTCAAAAGACCTGACTGATGCATCTCAAATCACAGATCAGGACATCGTAGATGCTTATAATAGTTCAGGAAATAGAACCACTTTATCCATGGAGACGATAAGAGCTAAGGCTAAAACTTGGTCTAATATTACTATTGATAGTGTCGTAGAAAAAATCATATCTGACAAAGGTATAGATTCTACTGTAAGAAACATAAAGATAATACATCGAACAATTGATAATTTCGCAAATGACCTCTCCTCTTCCAACACAGGTGGCTTAGTCTTAACCGATCACACTGAAATAACAGATCAGATGATAATGAATGCTACCATTGACGAATTTAATCTATCTGCGTCAGCAAATACAAACTCAGTAAAGCAAGTATTACTGCAAGATCAAATGCACGACATCCCCATCATAAATATGATAATTCTGTCAAATGACATAGCAAATACCAAACCCAATGCAAAAATAATCTTAACAGCTATTGACCTCTTCGCAGGAAGAGTAACTTCTGAGGCCCCAACTTCACCCGTTTTCTCCGATACCTCATTTCCAGTCTCCATAACTAAACCCAAAGACATCTCCGATTCCATGATAGAAACAGCCTTCAAAGATAACTGGAACTTTGAACCTCTATCATGGACTAAAAAACAATACGCTGCCACTATAATGAGTAATGATCATCTCTACTCAGACATTCTCAAATCCATCTTCAAGCTCTATAAATATCGCAAAACTCAAAAGAACACTGACATAATCGCCTCAGCCATAATCGAATATGCCTCCCACGCAATTGAATTCGGAGATATCCTATCCGTAATCTCAATCATCGATCCCTCCATAAACACCCAACCCAAAGCCTCAAAATATATCATCGACCTATCTAACAATGACCAACCCGCCTTCGAAACCCTACTCCACAAACTCCTCAAATTCACTTCATTCCCACAAACTCAATCAAATAACTTCTCAGCCTCTTTTGCAATAGGCAGACTCGCTATCAGTTCAATGAAACCCTCTCCCTCCTCTTCCACATCCCAAACAACCTTATCCCAACCTCCCACTCCCGCATCCGTTATAACCATTGATCCTCGTATAAAAGTCACTAATGACTTCATGACTAAACACCAAAACAACACCCTCTCCTCAGCAGGAAAAAACACCCTATACGAAATAACCACTTTAATCCCCCACCTCGATTCCCTAGTTCAGCATCTCCAGTCCTCCAAAGACTACTATGAACTCCACCACCTCCTCTCAGAGTTCACTCAAAACAATCAGCTCTCCCTAAATGATTGGAAATTAATTCAAGCCCACAAATCTACAGGGACCACCCAGCCCATCTCCCCAACCAACCTTCCCATCTTCCAAAAACTCAAACTCGTAATCAATCGCCTCGACAAAATCCCCAACACCAATGAAAGAGCCCAGCTCATAAAACTCTTTAACAACTTCCCTTTAACCGATTCCGTATCTCACTCCCAAATATCCATCATAGACTCAAACTTCGCAAGACTCTCTAACCTCCCAACCTCTCCCCTTCCCTCAAAAGACCTTCTCTCCAAAAAGCTCTCCCTCCTTAATACTCTCCCCCTTTCAGACTCAGAAAAGCGCATCGTAACTCAATCTGAGACCCTCTTAAACGCTGACAAGCTCTCAATCCCTAACGAACTCATAATCGATAACATTCTTCGTTCTCACACATCTGACATTCCCCCTGAAATCCTAGAATACTCTCCCTCTCACATCTCTTTCGCCCCCATCATCTCTCTCCAAGAAAAACATCTTCGCAAGATCGCTTCCCATATCTCAATCGATTCCTCCTCTCGAATCTCCTCCCAGATCCGCGAAGTCTTCACATTCCAAGACGAAGACATAGAAAAACTCCATACCCAACTCCTCTCCCAACGGGACACCGAAGTCGATGAAGCCCTAATCTACATCTTCCACAGCGACCTAATCGACCCAATAGTCCTCAAATTAATCAACAACTTATTAAAAAAATAAACAGGTGATAAACAAATGAATCGAACCCCAAAACCGAAAAAAATGTCAGCCGAGCTATTAAATCCTTCCAGACTCTATGACATAACAGTACACTCACCAAAACAAGGTGGATATAGTGCAGATATTATCGAAGGCAAAATCAAAACTGAATCCGGAATTTTTCTTACAACCTTTTATCGTGAAGGTAAATCATTCGGTGCAGAAATCTATACAGGTTCTAATTATATTGTAGGATCGAAAAAACGTTCATGGTCTCGTAACTATCCTTCTCTTAGTGATCTCCCATATAAATGGAAGTTAGTTATTCTGAGATTGAAAGAAATTCATGACAAAACATCATTTTAATACATAAATAAAAACAGGTGATAAACAATGCCCAGACCAAAAATTGAACAAAAAACAAAACCAATAATAGCAGGGCTTATATCCTTAGCCTTGCTAATAGTTGGTATATACTTTATTGTACCAGCAGTAACGAACTATGAAATAACTCTCGCATCAGCCTTCATACTATCTGCTCTTCTCGCAGTATCAATATCCTTAGCAATCGCAGCCGAAGACTTGACTGATGAACTCCTTCGTACCAAAAATCTAGGATCTCTCGTAGAGATGATCGTAATCTTGCTCTTAACCCTCATCATCTTTGCATATCTCCTAGACTTGTTCATGATAGCTCCAATGTCAGTTAAATTATTAGTATTGGCAATAACAGTCGTAGTCGATAAGCTTTCAAAACCCATAACTAAACTATTAAATCTTTAACTTCCTTTTTTTATTTTTTTTCTTATTTTTTCTCTCTTATCGCAATCTTTAAATACTTTGTAGTAGTAGTATAAATACAAGTGAAAATCATGCTCAAAACCCTTAAAGAACTCAGAAACGAATTAGGACCAAAAATGATTGAGGTTGAGGGAGGGGGATTCAGAAATCCTTACTCAGCATCAGAATCCACATCTCCCCATCCCTATCGCTCCAGAGCCCTTGACGAGGCGGTGAAGTTCTTTACTGCCAAGGAACTCGGAGAAGAACGCAGAGTAAAACACCTAGGTTCAAAATGGAAGAAACTGGAATGTTAAACGATTCCCCCGAAGAAATCCTTTCCTTCCTCCAAGAGCGTAACGTTATAACTCTCCACAAAGAGAAAATAACGTTTTCCCCTTCTTTCATAAAAAACGTCATAATTCCCTCCTCTCTCGACCTTGATACAGTTCTCTATGACTCCTTTATTTTCATGCATCTTTCCGTCTCTTCAGAACCCATATCCAGTTCAGACCTTGAAAAACACTTCGCAATAATCACCTCCCTCCTAGAAAAATACGGAGTCGAAGATGTACAAGCTCAACAAGACTTATTCGCTTCTTGATTGTTCGCTTAATTTTACTTTTTTCTATCCCATTTCTATTCCATTTCTATCCAAAATATTTGTCCAAAACTATATATACTGCTGTCGCATTTATTGCTTAATTGGAGAAAAACAACATGTCAGAAATTGATGAAATATTCGGAGAACAAGGTAAAGGTATCGGTACAGTTACCATATCCCGACTCAAAGCTCTCGGTATAACTGATCTATCATCCCTCAAATCTATGGGATGGAAAAAACTAGCGGAAGTCTCGCAAATTGCAGAAAAAAAACTCGTTCCTCTCTTCTCAGAAATCGGAGAAACAATAACTGAAGATGAAATAATCGAGTATCGAAACGAACTTAAAAAACGCAAAGTCTCTCCCGATTCTTCCTCTACTTCTTCCTCCTCTCCTATCTCCTCCGCAACCTCTATCTCTCCTCCAGAATCCCTTACTCAATCTCAACTCTCTTCCCTAACCCCCTCCGTTTCCCCAGACCTCAATACCATCTCCGCTATCGGTGCCCTCGAAGGCGGTGGCAAAACACCTGTTCAGCCCAATAAGCTCTTAGCAGGTCGTCAAATCTTCATCCATTTCAAAATCACAACCGACCTCGAAGACTTCATTCTTCGCCTAGTAAACAACCCTCAGCTCTTCCTCGGAAAACTCAACACCCCAAGCCTAATCGAAGAAACAATTCTCAACTCCTCCGATTCCCTCGTCCCTTCCGGGGCACGTGCCCATGTTCGTCAATGGCTAAACCTCCTCGAAACTAAAGTCACAGGTCGCAGAGCAGGCTATTCCCCCCAAACTATGACTACTCCCGCAATTTTCCGTACCCAGCTCACACCCCTTATCGAACTCGCAATCGAAGGCGTAGTCGAAGAAATATCCAACGGTTCCCTCCTAATTGCCAAAACTGAAATCGAGAACTCCCGTCTTTCTCGCAGAGAACCCATCATCAAAACCGATACCATCATAAACACCATAATCCTCTACAAAATATACATCGATGCAAAAGGCTCTTCCTGGGATGGCCAAACTACAACAGGCCAACTCGGTGTCACCGAAGACGATTCAAAAGAATTTTTCCGCAGAATGAAATCTCCTCAATCTGGCGGTTCCGTCGACTTCAACGACCTCACAATAAAACGTGCCTGGTCCTCATATCAATCAGGTCAAGCAGTCTTACTCGCAGGTATGCCCGGTTCAGGAAAGACCTATTTCTCCAAAGCAGTCGGCAATGTCATGACCGATGGCGTCTGGAACTCTCTTCCCTTCACCCGTATCAACGTAACTGGTGGCCTCGAACCAGTAGACCTTATCGGAGACTGGAACTATCAGGCCCAAATCCTAGCTCTCACTGCTTCCAAACTTCGTATCGGAAATCGCACCAACCTAACTAAAGAAGAAATCGATCAGCTCCGTGAAAACATCTACACCATCGACTATTTCAACTTCGGCCCTCTCGCTCTCTGCATGATCCAAGGAGTCCCCATCCTCATAGACGAAGTTAATCGTGGTTCCCCAGACATCCAAAACACTCTCCTCCAAGCCATCGACGAAAACGAACTCGTAATCCCTTCCATAGGCCGTATCAAAGCCGCACCCGGTTTTTTCGTCATGTGTACCATCAACGAACAGGACGTAGGCACCACAGAACTCGGAGCCGCTTTCCTTCGCCGTGTCAATTACCTTTCCTTCGATGAAGTCACAGATTACAAGAAATGGGTAATCCAAGAGTACCCCGATTTCAACATCCAAACCCTCAAGCAAATGGACGCAATTCGCCTAATAATCAAAGAAAAAGCATCCATCTCCTCAGAAATCCCACCCTCCTCCTTCTCAGCATGGGCTCGTGAACTCATCAACATCTACGGCCCCAACCTCGTCCTCGACAAACAAAAAATCATCGACTCCCTAGGGACGCTTTTGAAGAACAAAACTGACATCGAAGAAGTTCGCAAACTCATCGATCCCCCCTCAGGCTCCTCAATTCTCAAAGGAATAATCTAAATCTCAACCACAACCTATATATAACATCCCCACATAAGTAGTAGTAGCAAAAAGATGATAAACAAATGAATCACAAACCATTCAAACTAACAACAGAACAAGTAACGGGCTTCAAATGCACAGTTGAATATTACAAAACTATAGCCTCAGCAGAAGAAGCCTACAAAACCTACCTATCCCAACAAAAACACTCAGCAGGAAACATGTCCGTTTCCAGAGTAACAATACTGCAAAGAACTGGAAGTAAAAAATCAGGAACAAAAACTATCGGTACATGGAAAACAATAAAAACACTCAAAGGATTCAGAAGACAAAAACAATACTGCTAATACACAACATATGACTTCTCAACCCAAACCCTCAACTCCCGATGAACGCTCATCCGCAAGCGTTATTTACTATGGAAAAGCCTTTCGCCCTTACGGGATAGATTGGACTAAAAACGGTCTCCTCCACTACGTTCCTACAGACATAATTGTAGACATAATCAATAAAAATTTAATAGACCTAAACACTAAAAAACTGATAAGAACTTCTCTCCCCTCCAACTGGAAATCTCTTCCCAAAGAGAAAATCGTCTCTTACATGATGGAAATCTACAAACGTTCTCCAAATCCCTCCAAACAACAAATCGAAAATTGGGTTTATTCATATCGTTACAAGCGTAAAGTTCAGACAGATTTCCCATTTCTTCGCAGACTCGAAACCTTCTACAAATTCCTTCGCACCAATCCCTATTATTCCTTTACCCTCTCACCCACAGTCGCCACTAAAGTCGCCTCCCAGCTCTCCATAACCGGTATCACCGACCTCAACGAAGTCCGTTCAGTCCTCAAATCCTCCATCTGCAAATCCCGTGAAGAATGGAAAATTTTCGACTCCCTCTTTAACAAATGGTTTGAATCAAACATCTCCTCCTACCAGAAATCCCTATCCCCCTCTCCCTCCTCCACCACAATTTCCCCCTCATCCCAATTCCTCCACTTTGCCGAGCCCTCTCCCATCTCCATCGAAGAGGCCCTTTCCCGTCTCCGTTCCATCATTTCCCCCAACTCCCAATTACTCGACTCAAACACCAGTTCTGATATGAAACTCTCAGGTAATGACGACTCTGAATCCGACTCCTCTGACAACCCTGACTCTGATTCCGACTCTGATTCCCCTGACTCCTCATCTGATCCCTCATCCGATTATAGCCCTCCCGAAATCGATTACGATCAACCAGAATCTCCCGAATCTCCCGATTCCTCAGACGATAACGAATCTGAACCCTCAGACTCATCCGAAGACGACTCTCCCTCAGACCCAGACTCGGACGAAACCCCCGATTCAGAATCCGAAGATAAAGACAAAGAAGAAAACTCAGATATCTCCAATAATAAAGATAAAGACAACGAAGACTCAGATAACGAATCTGAAGACGACAAAGAGTCCGAAAAAGATGAACCAGAAGATAAATCTTCCAATGATGAAAACAATAAAGAAGAAGACGACCCCTCAGACGAAGACGACAAAGAAGAGGAGCCTGAAGAATCCAAACCTAAAGACGAAAAGCCCGAATCTGAAGCCGATTCAGACGAACTCATATCAGACTCAGGAGGAGCCTTCTAATGATAAAGTCCACTTCCCTCTCCAAAGGTAAAAATCGTCAGTTCACCCATAAGAACCTCTACGTAGGAACCAACTTCCAACGCATAAAAGGCATAACAATGAAACTCACTGTTAAACGCCGTTTCAAGCGTGGAGAACTTGTAACAGCCGTCTATCGCAAAATCCCCTTCCTCAAGCGTGAAAAATCCCCCTTCACCACCATAAAAAAAGGTCGTTTCCTTTGGTCCAATTCCGAAGATCGTCGTCTTAAAGTCTCCGAAATCGATCCCAACACCAAAGTCTCCACCCAATATTCCGTCTTCGACACAAAAACCTATCGTCCCGGAACCTATTTCGTAGAATACCTTTCCGATTCCGACACCTCAATCCATGAAAAAGTCTCCTTTACCATATACGAACCCTCAAAAGAAGAATTCGAATTATCATCTTTGTATCGTGAGAAAATCCTCGAAGCTCTCAAACCCTCCCCTCTCCCTGTCTCAGTCCTCAAATCCCAAGTCATCGGAGCCCAATAATGTCCTTTCCCGAAGCACCCGACCCTATAACTGAAAAAGCTCCAATTCACAAACTCAACAAAGATATCTCTGTAGCCCAGCAAATGTCCTCTTCCCGAACCTTTATCCGCCCTCTCGACAAATCATCCATCTTCGATTACACCCTAGCTTCCCTCGTCAAATCAGGCTCCGTTAAAATCATTTCCTCAATTGCCTCACTCACACCCCCCGCACCAGATGAATTTTCCCCAGAATCCCCTGAAACTCCCAAAAAGCCCTCAAACGATACAAAGACCCCAAAAGACGAAGAAAACCCCATAGAATCTCCCGACTCTCTCTCTGACGAAGAAAAAGATGACTCAGACAAACCCGACTCAGACTCAGACTCTGACTCTTCAGATGAAAGCGAATCTGAAGACGAAGAAAAAGATCCCTCCGACAAAGAGCCCAAAAAGCCCAAAGACAAATCAGACGAAATCCCTGATGAACCCGAAGACTCTGACGAAGACGAAGAAAAAAAGAAGCCTGAACCCAAAGAACCTAAACCTAAAAAACCAAAAGAACCTAAAGAGTATGAACTTCCTCCCCCTGAAACTCCCCGAACTCCCGAAGTCGCCAGACTCCCTACCGCAAAAGAAATGGAAAAATCAATCCTCTTTTACGTTAAAGCCCAATCAAAAACAAATGCTGAACTTCTTCAAGCAATAAAAGAATCCTTCGGCTGGAGAGATTAACTTGTCAATTACTCTTATATACTTACAATTCAATACTCAATAAAAATCAATTCCTATGCCCGAACTTACAGAACTCCAATCCCTCTATGAACAAGTAAAAGCCTCTTTAATCTCACGTGGAGTCCTTACCGTAGAAGACGACATCATCTCTTTTTCAGGCACTGAAATCCAGCAACCTCTTCCCGAAACCCCAAAATCTAACCCCAAAACTCCAAAAGAACAGCTTCCCAAGCTAAAACTTCAACCCCCTAAACCCATTCTTCCCACTTCAGTTCCCATCTCCACTAAATTAACTCCAGACCTAATCGACATCATCGTCGAAAACGCAAACCTCATCTCCTTAGCTGTTTTCCTCGGTTATACTCCCCAGGAAGCCCACGACATCTTTTATAACAAATCCACTTACACCATCAAAGAACTCTCTCCCGACATCGGAGCCCAAGTCGACCAGCACAACAACGTTGAACTCAATGTCAAATACTTTAACTACATACTCCAATTCAATTCCTCTCCTGAACGCCCCAGAACATATTGGGATAACCTCTACGTCTTCACTCACGAAATGCTTCACATCCTTCTCTCCCGTTGCACAGATCGTACCAAACTCGGCATGGCCATTGACGAAGCCATTACCCCTCTCGTAGAATTCGAATTCTATACCAATTATAATGGAGCCTTCAATCCCTTCCTCATAGACGAATCCGAGAACGGTCTTGAACGCATGATGAATAAACGTGCCGCCGCTTCCCGTGTATCCTACCCCACAGAAACCTTCTATTTCTTCGATCAGCTCATCTCCCTCAACGCACTCGACCACAAACTCCTCATCAAATCCTTCCGTGACTACGCTCATGCTCCTCCCAACTTCAAAGCCAAACTCGCTTCCATAAACAACAATTTCCCATTCTTCCCATTGCAGGTACAATAACTATGCCCCCTTCCAAGCCTCCCACTCCCGAAGATGAGGTTAAACTCATCCAACAGCTCCCTCAGCTCTATACCCAGCTCGAAACCCTCCATGAATCTCTCTCAATCCTCTCCTCCAACCCTAAAAAAATCGAAAAAATATCCGTCCCCTTCGATATCTATTTCTCCTCCCCTTCCGTATTCGCTTCAGCCATCTCCGAACTCTCCCCTTCTGAAATCTCTCAGCTCCAAGCTCTCTCCTCTATTCCCCTTCTCCCTATCTCTCATCCCCTATCCTCCTCCTTTAACTCAATCCTAACTAACCCCACAATCTCTCTTTCCCTGACACCCGAACAGATAAAAACCTCCCTAGAAGAGCTTTCCAATTCCAACATCACCCTTCTCGAACAAACTCAAAAAGCCTACGATGACCTCACCCTAGCCATCAAAGCTATCGAAACAATAAACCCACTAGACCTAATACCCTTTCCAGATGAATACAAATTCAAACGTCTCTTCTCCCTCAACGCTGATTCCATGCTTAAATTCATCCGTTCCTTTATCGTAAAATCCCTAAAAGAAACCTCTCGTCCCAACACCCCCTCCCGAAAAGGTTCCATCAATTTCCGTCGCACTATCCGAGCCTCCATGCAATACGAAGGCGAACCCTACATGCTTCATCGCCGTTCCAAATCTATTAAAATCCGCCAAAACAAACCCATTATTTATTTCCTTCTCGACACCTCAGGCTCCCAATCAGAAGGCATATACGCTTCTGTAGCCATCGCTTACGCCGTAGCCTCAGTCCTAAAAGACATAGACGTAGTTATCTATACCGCCTCCGAAGTCCCCTGCCATCCCCTCACCTTCAAACTCATTCAAGAAGCAGAACGTAAAAACATCACCGAAACCCGTATCGACTCTCACCTCAAAACCCCTCGTGACTTAACCACAACTCAACGCTTCAACAAAGCCTCAATCCTTAAATTCGCAAACCATCCTCTCCAACTCTACGATGCTATCGAATCTGTTCGTTCCTCCTCAGCCGACAACACAGCCCATATGATAAAATCCCTATCTGCCAGCTCTCCCGAAAACTCTATCTTCATAGCCCTCGGCGACAACGACCAGTTCAACAACAGCGTCACTGATGAAATGAACAAACAAATCCCTTCCAAAGACATAGCTGCTATGAAATCCAAGCTCAAAGGTCGTGTCTTCTATTTCAACACCAACTCCTTCTGGCCTGACTCCTATCAAAAACTCCCGCAATCCCACGCCAAATGGAACTTTAAACCCTTCAAACCCAGCAATTTCAATTCCAACGACATCATCTTTTTCCCAACCCAATCCTACCGATCCCTACATCCAAACATGACATATGGGGACTGGGTTCGTGCTATCATCGAAATTATCTCAGGTAAACCCTTACCAAAATAATTTCATTTCTCACTTCTCACTTTCTTACTTAGGGATTGCTTTTACGGTGAGAGGTCAAGGGGTAGAGAAAGCTTCACAGCTTTAGCGTGAGGTAGTTCACCTTGCATGAGTAAGCGTTACAGGTCCCATTACTCTTTTTTCATATAAAGGTCTTACTCCCCTATTAATAACGTCCATATAAGCTGTCTTTTGCTTGAAAGAGTACGCATTCTCATATGTTCCATACTCCAACAGATTTGAACTAATTTCCTGATATGGCCATATTGACTTCCCAGCCAAATACGGTGCATGATAATCGTATGCTAATTCTAATCCTCTTCCATCACTCATCTTATATCCGTACAAATCTGTACCATGATGTTTAGCTATCTCCGCAGTTTGTGTCATTGCATTGATAGCATACAACGAATAGAACAACGACCTTGTTCTGCTTAACTCTGCGGTCATTTGTCCTTGTGTATTCATCTGTTTTGGAATTAATTCCTTCCAATATTGGAACGCCCAATTCAGATCATTGTTATCCTCTGTAATAACAGCCGATGCACCTATTAATAAAACTTTCCAGTTCTCATAATTTGTTGGATTAGCTTCCTTTGACCTTCCTCTGCTTACACTCGTTAATCTTACCCATTCCTTGAACGCATTTCTATCATTGACATTCCATCCCTGATAATTCCATATCAAGTCAGCACCATAATACATTCCCGTCAACGTAATCGGTATTTCAATATACGCTTGACTATTAAAAGTCGTAATTTTTGGATTCATTTTCGTTGTAGGATTAACAGTCCATGCATTGATAAGTTGTATAGCCTTATCTGCATATTTATTCTCTCCTGTAAGTGCATACGCCAATCCCAAATCTCTCACAGCTTTTCCAACAGCCATTGCTCCTATATAATCAGTCCTATCTACATTAGGATCAAAAACTCCATCACCCGTTGTATAAGGCGCTTCCGAGAAATAATCATGTCTATCTCCACTCGGAGGATTCTTTCCCTCATATGTAACACTCTGTAATCCCAATCCCATAGCTGCAAGAACATCAACACTCATAAACTTATCATAAGCTCCTTTCTGCGGTTGTTGTCCTGCACTTATTTTTGCCTTAATGTTATTAATATCATTAATATTAATAAACATGCTAGGATGTCCAGACAACGAAGGAGTCGATGTCGGAGTTATAACAGGTGTAGGTGTCGGAGTTATATTTGGGAATATTGAAATTGGTAAAACTTGTCCAGTATATGATATAAATAATATTATTACTGAAAGTATTACTATAATCAATATTTGTAAATTATTTAATTTATAATTCATATTTTATATCTCCGATTTATTATGTTTATTTTGCATGTATTCCCATATTGCTTTATCCGTAGTCAGTCCATTTATTCTCAATAATATGATAATCACACAAAGGGTTAAAACCAATATAGTTTTGTTCATGTTATTACAGATAGCTTAATTTTTAAGTATATAAAAACTTTGTTTAACTTTTCACCTTCCTCACATCTCAGTTATATTTTCTTTAAAAATTTATATAGTATAACAAAACGATAAATATTTATACTTTGAATATCATTTGATACTATCAGAGTAAAAATGAAAGCGAGAGAAGTTTTAAGATTATTACAAATATCAAGACCTACTTTAGCTAGATATACTAAAAGCGGTTTGATTAGACATACTGCAACTTTAGGAAAGAATAATTACAACGAAGAAGATGTTTATAAAATCTTAAATAAAGACATTAAGCGTAAGATTGTAATTTATGCAAGAGTTTCAACTCCAAAACAGAAAAAAGATTTGGAAAATCAAATAGACTTTTTAAAATCATGGTGCTTTTCTAATGGATTACAGTTAAATTCTATTTATTCAGACATAGCATCTGGTATTTCGTTTGACAAACGCAAAGACTTTTTTATAATGCTTGATGATATTATCAATCACAAAGTCGAAAAGGTTATAATTGCTTATAAAGATAGACTTAGTCGAATCGGATTTGAACTCTTCTCTTACTTATTCAAACAATACGGTACAGAAATCATTGTCGTATCCGAAATAGGTAACACTAAATTAGACGTCGAAGAAGTTTTTGAAGAAATAGTGTCCCTTTTGCATTGTTATTCAATGAAACTGTACAGCAAACGAAAAAACAATAAACATATTGAGGTAAGTACAGAAAATGTTTGAAATAAGAACTGAGCAAATATGGATTAAGGGAACGCTTGAAATTAGTAATCAGTGTCATTTGAGAAAGAATCTTTATAATCAGGCAAATTATTTAATCAAACATCCCGAAGCACAGACAATAATAGTTAATCCAAAAACAAATAAACCTTACGGTAGATATGAAATGCTCAATGCTAACTTATGTGATTCTGAAAATTATCAAATGTCGCAATCTTCTCAACAAACATTAAAAATCGTAGATAGAGATTGGACTTCGTTCTTCGAGTCATTGAAAGATTGGAAAGCGCATCCAGATAAATACAAATCAAAGCCAAACCCTCCACACTATAAACCCAAAGACGGTGAATCGATTCTCATATTTACGAACCAACAATGCAAAATTTGTGACGGATGGTTGATGTTTCCTAAGATAATGAATTTGAAAATTAAAACACGTCTATTTGGCAAAATAAATCAAGTCAGAATTGTTCCTAAAGGTACAGGTTACATTTGTGAAATAGTCTATGAAAAAAAATTAACTGAAAAACAAATAATAAACAGGAGATGGTACAGTAAATTAAACAATAAAGATAGAATAGTTGGAATTGATTATGGTTCAGTAAATATCGTTACTATGGGAGATAACATCGGAAGCGTACCGATTGCTATCAAGGACGATGGATATGGAATTAAGAGCGTCAATCAATTCTATAATAAAAAGAAAGCATACCTACAATCTATCTACGATAAGCAAGGAATTAAATTTGGCTCATCAATGTCACGTTTAAATGATAATCGTAATCAAAAGATTAAAGACCAAATGCATAAATTGAGTCGCTACATAGTGGAACATTGTGTTGAAAATAACATTGGCCTTATATCAATTGGTCACAATGAAGGATGGAAACAAAACATAAACCTTGGGAAGAAGACTAACCAAAGTTTTGTAAGTATTCCATTCAATACTTTAACTGCTATGATTCAGTACAAAGCCGATGAATACGGCATATCTGTAAAAGTTCCAGAAGAAGACCATACTAGCAAGTGTTCGTTCTTAGACTTAGAACCGATTTGTCACCAAGAAGTTTATCTTGGTAAACGCATCAAACGTGGCCTTTTCCAGAGCCATAACGGAACATTAATCAACGCTGATTGTAACGGTATGTACAATATAATACGCAGAAGCGAACCGAAAGCATTTGTGGACGGTGTAGGAGGATGTGTGCTACATCCATTGATAATATCATTTGAAGGTAATTGAAATGATAAAAATCATAAAGAATAGCATACTACTCATACTACTCTTACTTTCATACCAAACCCTTATATACCCTCCCACGAATCTCTCTCTATCATGCCTCCCAAATCCTCTCGATCCTCCAAATCCCAAGAAAAATACAACTTTTACCTGACCATAATCCTAGTCCTTCTCGCCTTCTTCGGCACCCGCCTTCACGAATTCCTTCACCAAATAGTCGCCTTCCTCTTCGGGTGGTCCTCCTCCGTAACCACAACCCTTCTAACAGGATCCACATCAGTTGAAGTCCTTTCCTCAACTCCCCCATCCCTTTTACAACTCTGGATCTTTTATCTTTTTCCCAGTACTTTTCTTTTCATCTCTATCCTTCTCCTCACAATAACTCACCCCAATCGTTTCATTCAAGCTATGGGAATAGTAATTATCGGTTTAAATATTTCTTCTTTTTCAATTGAAATACCCTCCTCCGATGCATCATTATCTCTCCAATCTCTCATCAATTCAGGAGCAGTTTCTCCCTTTATCGCAACATTGCTCCACTGGGTAATCTTCGCTTTAGCTCTTCTTATCTATATCCTATACATCTACATAGTAAACGATAACAACAGCAATGATGTCAAGAAAAGACTCACTCAATTTTTTTAAAATCTATGCAAATATATCAGCATCCATTTCATAATACTTTCCCTCTTCTTTTCTTTCATAAACGAACTCATCACTCACTATCTGTTTAATCTCAGGTTTATGTGGGCAATAATCATTGTGTCCTAATGATTCATTGCAATTATAGCACAAAACCCTAAAACCATCGGGATAATAATTTTTCATAATCCATTTATATAAATTCCCCCCAATTCCAGCTTTTTTCATATGTTTACCACCATTCCCATGAATATGATCAATCCCCAAAAAAGCATAAACATCATTACCACAGCATTCGCATCTCAGCTCAGGAGAGTAATGAGAAAGAACTTTATATCTGTTGTTTATATTCCATTTAGTTTTACCTTTTATCTCAGGATTCTTATGAAAGCATTCTCCATAATAACCTTTGCACATATTGCAGTTGTAACATAAGACTTGAAATCCTTCAGGATAGTTGTTATTTATTAACCAAAAATATAATACGTGTCCTACTTCTTTCCTATGTTCAGCTCCGTCATTATTAATATGATCTATAGTAAGGAATTCAATATGAGACTCTCTACAACAAGCACATTTCAATTCAGGAGAGTAATGAGACATTACTTGAAGACGAATCTTTGACCAATATTTTTTTACTTGTTCTTTTATTTCTTCCTTATGTTCTTCTTGGTATTTTCTCCTTTTCTCTTTATCCCACATTGATAATCCTCTCCCCTATCATAACATGACCACAATCTTTACATTTTCTTCTCTGAAATTTTCCTTTTACCTGTATCTCTATTCCAGCTTTTACATTATTTTCACTTTGGCATTTATTACATTTCATACTTTACTTATGTATGCACTTATTGATATATTTTACGCATCAGAATATTTAAACATTAATTATATATAGAATATCAATCAATTTCTTTAAAAAACTATGCCCAAAAACGTCACCCTCTCTGACATCCTCTTGTCAATCATAGTCTTAATCTTAGCAATCGACCTTCACAAATATCCTCCTTAAATACCTCCTACTTTTTTCATAATCTTATTTATATAAATATCTTTAACTATATAACTAGAAATCTTTATATACTATTCTCTCTTATTAGTAGTAGTAGCAAAACATAAAACTATAAATAACACAAAGGAATAGAAATATGAATACAACAAACCTAAAACACGCTCAAACGGTGATATCATATCCTCTGATCGACAAATTCAATAAACCCCTAAGCAAAATAGTCTTATACTTAGGTGAAACATGTCCATCATGTCTAATTAAACCCTCAGCAGTTCCGCGATTAAAAATAAAACGTCCTGACGGAACTCTCGTCATTAACAAAGCAACAAAAACTGCAAATAAATACAAAGGCTCTTTTAGAGGAAACCTTGAAGCAGAAATAAAAGAACTCTTGATCCTCTGTAAATGCACAATAGAAGCAGAATCTTATCTCTCTACTGCCTACGTCAGCAGTATTCGCAACGTTGCAGTATCCGTGAAAAACTCCAGTAAAAACTGGAAAGGTTCTTTCTCTTTAATTATCACTGGTAACATTAAAACTATCCGTGAAGATACTAAAAAAGTAATCGACTTCCTTGATAATCACGGAGTAACAATAATCCAAACCTGTGATAATCATTGCTTGCCAATTGAAACATCCCAAGACCTCAACAAAGTAAAGAACTACAAGACAAAGAACTCAAAGAACTCCTCAAAATAGTGATCCGCTATGTTCGAAATAGATGAAAATGCAATCATAAATGTAAAATGTAACGGCTTCTCTGACAATGACAAAAAAAATATTGCAATGGAGCTTCCAGACATAACCTCTTATGATGAAACAGGAAACCTAATCCTCCACCTTCCCGCAACTACAAACCTAGAAGAGCTAACAAACAAAGTAATTCAAGCTTACGTTTCAGTTCTTAAAGACTTTTCGAAAAATGCCCTCTCCTCTCCTTCTTCATTAAAGCCATCTAATTATGTACTCCCTGTTAGCACATTTGCTCAGAAAACCGAAACTCTAAAGTCAGAAACTTTTTTAAAAGACATAACACTAAAGATGGTAATGGATAGAATCCTCGAAGAGAAACGTCAAAATTTTCATGCACATGAATATATAGAAATTTTTAAAAGCGAAATTGATCCAAATCATACATCAACAAGACGTAAAATAGCAGGACGAGTCTATAGTTCCATAACTCAATTATTAAAAGCAAAAAAAATATTTGTTTCCGATCATCCCTCAAAGAGGGGAGGAAAAGGAGGGGGAAGATTCTATTCAGTAGATTTAAACTATATAAATACTTCAACTTCATCTACAACATCTTCCTTAATAACAAAATCAAATCCGATCAAAGATCGAATCTTAACAGATAATCTACCTTCCTTTCGATTAGAACATTACTGTTCCGAATCCTTTTGTACAGAATTCAATCTACCAAAAGAAAAAATATTTCAACAAGTAAGTTCCACTGTAAAAGCTATGATCGATGAAAATCTTGTAGATAGATTTGGCAAGGAACTATATACAGTAAAGCTATATACTCAATAAAACAACATATTCATCCTTTAGCGTTTTTCTTTTTTTTCTTATTTTTTCTAATCACAATCTTTATATACATTGTAGTAGTAGTAGCAATTAATGAATGCGATAATACACACATCAGACAACAACTTCAACATCCTCAAATACAAAAAAGAAGGCGACCCTGACTAACCATGCGACCCCTCCATGACTCAATTCACAACTGCCTAGACTGCAACACCTATAAACTCTATAAACAGCCTTGCTCCCTATCTCCTCTCGTTACAGTCAAAGTCTGTAACCTTTGCACCACACGCCCCTGTTGTCTCTCCCCCATAGTTCCTCTCATGCCCTGCGAGCAAGACACAATACTTGACCAATTCGACCCCGCCACTGAAGAACTCCCACTCAAAGGAGGCATTCCTTTTAACATCATAACCAAATATTGCAAACACCTCGATCCCTCCACGCTAAACTGCAAAGTTTATCCGATTCGCCCAATCGCTTGTCGCATAGCCTGTAAATCCTGCACCTCCCCCTTCTGGAAGAAAATGCTTCTCAAACGCCAATCCCGTTTAAATTCAGAACAAGATCCAAATCATAACCTAAAAACTCAAATACCCGAAGTGAAAACATGAACGAAAGAAAAGAAATAAGCCCAAAAATAACAGCCCTAGAGAATCGCCTAACAGACAAACATAAAGACATAATTGACATTCTATACGATTTCGCTCAATCACGAGCAACAATTTGTTCAATCATTCACTTTAAAACAGGACGTAACCTACACTTGTCATCAGGATGCACAATTCGTTCCAAAACAGACCTCGACGACATACCATTTGCCTGTGCCTTAGCCTTCAAGCGAGCTAAAAAGAACTATCTTAGCTTCCTCAGAGAAACTGAACAACAACATAAGGAATAACTATGATAACCTGTTCACATTGTAAAAGAGAATATACAAACCTTGACAATCTCCCCCTCAGACGATACGAAACTAACCAAGAAGTGAGAGTATGCATATGTGGATGGGAATTATATCAAGACTTATCCTTTGACCGAAAAGCGAATCTCTCAAAAAAAGAAATAACCGATCTCGAAGCTCTCTCCATCCTAAAAAGTGGAATGCCTGACCTAAACGACCTTCAGCAAAAAGCAGTCAATAAAGCTATATACTATTTCAACTATTTCCATATAGGAGAAAAGCATGAACATAAAAGTAGATGACATCGTAAACATTCAATCATCCGAACCCAACACTTTTTGGAAAGGCAAAGTCTATGAGATAGATTCAACGATAATTCCTGAAAAAGCTCTTGCATCTGTAAAAGCCTTATCAGGAAAAGGTCATGCTCTCGTCTATCAAAAAAACCTCGAATTCAAAGAAGGAGAATGGTGGGAAACAACCTTATGAAGTGCCAAAGCCTCGAATGCGATAACGAAACATCACTTCCAAATTCTCATTGTGATAAGTGTCTTGACGAACTCGGAGAGCTAATAGAAAAACATCCTATAAGCTTTATAGGTTCCTTTACAAAATCAAACAACATAAAATCTTCCTCTTCAATAATCGCTCAGCTCCAAACTCCAGCTATATGCTCCTCCTGCAATTCAGAAATTCCCTCAGGCACTACTATCTCTATCTCTCCCATCCTCTGCCCAAAATGCACCCACTCTCAAAACCTAACAGTCCAAGAAGTCATTTCCCTAACATCCCCCTCCGAACAAGAACGTCTATTTCCCCTCCTCAACTTTGACAACATGCTCAACATCCCTGTCTATCTCCTAAACGCCGAAAACCCCTATTGCACCGAAATCGTATCAATCTGGAAAAACGTATGCAAACATTGATACTATTCTAAATACTATTTACTACTAATCACAAGTATTAAATACTAATAATTACTATCAGATACTATGTTAAAAACAATGAAAATTGATGAAAAAACTCATGAACGCCTAAGTAATTATGGTCGTAAGAATGAAAGCTTCGATCAGATTATCAATAGATTGTTGGATGAAGTTGAAAAGAAGGAATAGGACTTATTAAAAATGACACGCAAACCTAGAGGATATTGGACTGAAGAGAATATTTTGAAAGAGCTTAACATTATTATAAATAAAATTGGTCATTTTCCTACATCTAACGAATTAAAGAAAATGGGGAAACAAAATATCACATTAGTAATGTGTAAAAATGGTGGCGCGGCACTTTTCAGAGAACTTACAAGTAACGAAATTATATGTAGAAAAAAAGGATATTGGAGTGAAGAAATAACGATATCTGAATTAAAAAAAATAATTATTGAAATTGGTAGATTTCCGTCACGTAAGGACTTAGAAAATCTTAAAAAAGAAGCGTTAATAGGAGCAATGCAGAAAAATGGAGGAGAAATAAAGCTTAGAAGAGTTTTAAATCAACCTATAATAAAATTAGAAGACAACTATTGGAATAATGATATCATAGTAAATCATTTAAATGATATAATACAAAAATTATCGCATTTCCCCTCTGCTAAAGATATTGAAAACACTGGAATTCATGGTTTAAAAAATAGTATTAAAAAAACAGGTGGTTTACATTACTATAGAAAATTACTAGGATATAAACATAGCGAAAGAAATATTTATAAGACTGAATTAGAAGTACAAGTCGAATTAGATAGATTAATAAAAATTCTAAATCATTACCCTACTGAAAAGGATATTAAAACATTGAGTAACAGTTGTTTAATAAGTTCTATAAGAAAATATGGGGGGCATAGAAAATTCAAAAAAATATTTAATCTTTATATACGAAATGACAATGGTTTTTGGACAGATGAAAAAATTGTAAAATCATTAGAAGAAATAATTTCTAAAGTTTCACATTTTCCGACTGAGCGAGAAATCGATGGTTTTGGAATAGCAGGTTTATCAAATGCGATAATGAAACATGGAGGTTATATAAAATTCAGAGAATTATGTGGAATTTCTGTATCAGATTATCAATATTTTTTTTCAAATCTGATGTCATATACATATAGAAGGGGGAAAAATTCAGAAAAAATAGTATTAGATTTAATTAAAGAATGGTGCAAAATAAAAAATAAACCCGAACCGATATGTAATGTAAAAGTTTCAAAAGGTAATGTCATAGAATTTATTTGTGAAAATAATAAAACGATAGGAATTGATGTTGTAAATACTTCTTTTAAACAATCTGTTTATCATAAGTGGGAGCGAAAAGAATATTCTAAATATCTAGACAAGCTTTTGATTGTAGTCTTTTCAGATTGTTTCGATAATAACGATTATGAAGAATGGAATAATAACAGTCCAGATAATGTAATTATTATGTCTATAAACGACTTTATAAAAGAATTAGACTATTCTGTTGATAAAGCAACAATTGAAAAGATAGAGTGTTATAAAATTTGTTCTTTTCGTACAAAAGATGAACTCAAGAAAATTCATAAAAATGAAGAAACAATAATAAACTATGAGGATTATTTCGCATGACTTTAATTATACCCAATGAATTAAAAAATCTTCCCATTGCAAAAATCCTGCCTTCTATTAATCTCAATTCTAGTTTTATTCTAATAGGAGCGACAGGAAGCGGAAAAACAATGTTAATACCCCCTATATTATCAGATATGCAAAAAAAGACAGTTTTGATCAGACAACCTACCCGTTCAATAGCTAAACTAACCCATAAAGCTCTTAATGATTTCTTCGGTTCTCAATTAACTATAGGTATAATAACATCTGAAGATAAAGACACTGATTATAGATATCTTCATAATTATAATATTATAGTAATAACTGATGGTGTATTATCTACTATTATAAAAAAACTCGACCCTATGAGAATTATTCTGATTTTTGATGAGGTACATTGGGGAACTCCTCCCCTAGAGGTCGATCTTTCCCTAGCACTTTCCTATAAGCAAACAAATCCTTCTCTCCAAATAGTCCTTCTATCCGCAACGATTTCCCCTTATACCTTCGTAAAATACTTTGAACAACTCTCCCCCAACCCAACCCCCGATTCCATTCTTCGTGACATCTGTCTAATCTCTGAAACTGAAAAAGTCAATTCCTATCCACAACCCCAGCTCCTAAAAGTCTACTATTCAGAAGGTATGACTTATCCCATAACAAAACACGTAATAAAAGTTCCCGACATCAAAAACGTAGACGCTGAAATCTCAGCTTTCTGCTATCGCATGAAAAACAATAAAACATTCGGTCTAGTTTTTCTTCCCACGAGAGCCGATATTATACAAGCCGCCTCTAGATATTTTCCCATTTTGCCCACGTTGTACTTCCATGCAGACAGCCCCATCGAAGAGCTTATAGGCACCCAACCCCAATCCTCGACCTCATCTCATCGTACTCCTCATTGTCCAAAACCCCTCACCCCCATCGATTCTATCCCATTCACACCCTCTCCCTCTCCAACAGCAACAGTCGTAAACAATCCTGTTCTAGTCCCAGTTCCCATTCCTACTCCAATTCCTCCTTCTCCCCCAATCCCTAAACTAAAACAAGGCTTCTTCAAAGATAATAAGCCGTCTGGGGGAGTTTGCTTCGCTACTATATCTTTAAGCACAAGCGTAACTCTACCATTTTCCGAAGTCCTTATAATCGATTCTACAAACGACAGCTCCTACATAGAAGAGATCGAACAAAAAGTAGACAAATACGGAATCAACTGCGGAAGCAACGAAATCATTCAAAAAGCAGGTCGTGTAGGGCGTCTTTTCCCTGGAGAAGCAACCTTATTAACCAATCGTGACATAACCTTTGCAGACATAAAACCCACCAATATCATCCCCCCTCTCAGTAAGGAGATGCCAATCACCGCATCCCTAATCTCAGCCTCACACGGAATTAACATCAAAAACGCCAAGCTCCTCACTACCCTAAGCCCAACTCAAATATCCAATTCCCTTGAAACCCTAACCTATTACAATTTCATAGATAATACAGGTTCAATAACTCCAAAAGGAAGTCGTGCTTTAACCCTTCCTCTCAACGTACACGATGCAAAACTCCTTCTTTCCACACCTCCCTCCTTCATCCCAGCTACAGCAGCCTTCCTCTCATTCCCTCAAAGCATGTTCTATCTTATCGATCCCACCCTCTCCAAAACCACGCTCTTTTCCTCATATTCCTTCAACTCCATCCCCCTCACTAAAATCCTCCTTCTCCAGGGAGCCATCGCAAACAAATCCACTCTCCATTCCTTCTGCAACTCCCTTTCCCTAAACCATAAACGTATGAAATCCTCCCTCTTCAACTTCCATCAGCTAGGTCGTAAATTCTCCTTCTCTCCTTCCGACTTCGAAGATGCCCTTCTCGCCCTAGACTTCTCCCCAAACTCCCCTCTCTCCACTTCCTACCGAAACCTCCTCTATATGCTCCTCCCTAAATACAACATCCTCTTAGACGGTTCAGGTTTCCCCGTCCCATCTCGCAAATCTTCCCATTACTCCTTCTTCTCCGATCCTCAATTCTTTTCCGTCCCTAACACCTTCATGCCCTACAAAGTATCAGGTCGTTTCTCCCTTTTCCAAGCAAAAGGCAAAATCTTCGGAAGAGTAACAGATGCTACCCTAAAACTCCTCCCAACTCCTCCCATTCCAACTTTATCTTCAACCTCCGTTCCTCTCTCAGCCTTACCCTCCGATTCTAATTCATTAATAACTCTATAGCCTATCCCTTTTAAAAATGTCCCCCGACCCTTTTAAAACCCCCCAAACCTTCAAAAAACTCCTCCTCCTCCTCTCTTACCTATCCCTAAATTTCATCGGTTATTTCCTAATACAAACCCTCAATCCTCACGGAACTCAACTCTCCACATCCTTAGACTCCAAAATACCCCTAATTCCCATCTTCGTAATACCCTACATGCTATTTATCTTTTATCCCATATTTTCCCTCTCCCTGTTCTGGAACAATTATAAAAATTACCTATCTTTATCTCTATCCTTAATTATTATCACATCTATATCCCTACTAATCTATTACATGTTCCAAACTGAAGTAACTCACCCAACAATACTTCCCACAACCAATCTAACTTACCTCATTTCCTTAATCTATTACTACGATGCCCCCGTAAACACTTTTCCTTCCCTACACGTAGCAATTCCCACTCTCTGTACTCTTTTCATTCACGAAAAAAACAAATCACTATTTCCCTACATCCTTCCAATAACAATCTTCATAATTCTATCCACCCTATTCATAAAACAACACGTCATCTTAGATGTTATCACTTCTATACTTATCGCTTTAATAATCTTCAAATACAGAACATCCTTCGTATCTCAAACAAACAATTTTATTCACTAACAAAGCTTTTTATACTCTGTAGTAGTAGTAACAATCATTATGTCTGAAGAAAAACTAAACCCTCATCCCCCTTCGGAAGAACTTTCTCATGAACCTCAAGACGAATCACTCCCAGAATACCCTCATCTCTCTGAAGCTATTGCAAAAGGAATCGAAGAAGGTTTTTTCTCCATAGTAAATAAAATAGTTATAGGTATAGCAATATATTTCGCAATCGCATTTTTAATTATGGCGGGATTGTCACTTTATGACAAATATACTCACGATAAATGCATAGAACGCGGAGAATGTATTGATTATAGTAATGTAACTATAGCATATTCTTCTTCTCCCGACTCATCATCTTCCCCTATCGCAAGAAATCAACCCATCTTATGTATTGTCGCTATCGGAAATTCCTCTTTCACACAAAATATTCTCCAATTTTCTGTACCCTCCTATACCGAAGCTAATGAGAAATACAAAACAATGCAGTACGAAATCAATGAAACCCTAACTGTTTCAGATTGGTATGACAAAGGCTTAACATGTTCTGATTAAACTGTTTCTCCTTTTTTCTCCTATTTCTTTTTATTCATATCTAAACCTTTATATATCCTAAACGCATTCAAAAGCATAAGATAATCATATGAAAACACTATCAATACTTTTAATTCTATCTCTTATAACATCATCGATCCCAAATGCACTTGCATCTCCTATCCCACTAGAAGATTCACAATCTTCCCCTATAGAATCTTTCGTCCAATCAATATCAACCACTATCCAATCTATGCAAACCAATTTCAATTACAATGTCAATCGAATCTTAGTTTCTCTCTCCCTCTCCTCTCCCTCTCCTGCTTCAATATCCCCCCAATCTCCCGAATCCTCATCCCCCAATTCCCTTTCCTCTTCCCCATCTTCACCCCCTTCCTCCTCATCTTCAGTATCTTCCTCTGAAAAATCTCGAAAATCAGGAGGTGGAGGGGGTGGAGGATCCAATACAAACTCCAATACAAATATCGATTCTCATAATCCGTCTCTCTATCCTGAGATAAAAGAATTTCAAATTCTCCTTGACAACAACAAAGTCTTACTCTCTCAAAAAATGAATTCCTCCAACGTCACAGCTTTCACGATAAACATCTATTCTTCCCCTTCTAACAAATCCCATCTCATATCCTCCTTCACATTCGTAAAAGACATAGGAGTTCTCTCCATCTATACTGAACCAGTATCCTACACTATAAACACCACTCCCCAAAAACTCAAACTCGCCCTTCCAGAAATCTCAGCTACTCTTCCAATTCTCCTCGCCCTGGACGACATCAGCAACTACTTTACTTAACCTCAATATACAAACCATTGTTCAAATGAATACGTTCACATCAAACGAAAAGCGAATTATCAATCTCCTTTACGTATCCCGTAGACCATTAACAACGAAACAAATATCAGAAAAACTCTCTATTTCATGGCAAACTGCAAAAGACACTCTCTTCTCATTACAAGACAAAAACTATTTAAACATAGACAAAAAAGTCAACAGAACTTATTGGTGGTTAAAAACAACAGATGAACAAAAATCATCACTAAAAACCTAACAGCACAACGTTTTTATACTATCACATCTTAGTAGTAGTAGCAATACTTACAAAAACAAAATTCTATAAATAAAAGGAGTCAATATGCAATCTCTCACAAACAAGTACGAATCTCAACAAATAATCTATCCACAATCCTTTATAGACCATTGCAAACGCTTATACCCTGACTGGATTAATCTCTACAAAGCAATCGAAGAAGGTTCTCCTATCGTAGTCAGCTATCTGGATGATGCAAGCGTAACTCCTATCTCTCCTGAAGAACTTCTCTCTTGCACCACTCTTGAAGAAGTTCATGCAAAAGCCAATCTCCTCCTAGAGAAAATCAAACTCTATGAGCAATCCCAACTCATCGTTACATCAGAGCGACAACACTTCTCCTCTCCTCATCTCGCACAGGAACACATATCATTCTAAATTATGAACAACAAACTTCAAGCAAAGCGAAAAAGAGTTTCCTCTTTTAAAATAATTTATCCTCCTGATTTCATTAAATCCTGCAAAAAACTCTACCCCCATTGGAAAAATCTTCACACCGCAATAGCAAAAGGTTCTCCCGCAGTAGAACACCTCTTCAGCGATGTTGTATCATCAGGATTCTTAACTCCTGAAGAAGCTATCGAAATTCCTACTATCGAAGAAATCCACGACCGAGCTAAAATCTATATGGAAACTCGTAGACTATTCACAGAATCAGCATATATAATCTCCAAACAAATGGAGGAAGAGTCTAAACTATGAAAAGAGGAAGAAAACCCAATCCAAAACCTATTCATACTCCTACACCTATAAAGCTAATCGACCACATAAAATCCCTCAGACATCTCTCTCGCCCTTCAATTCCTCCCTCTCTTCCTATCCACACAAAACACAGAAATCAATTAACCAAACGTCAGCAAGCTCAAATCTCTCGAATTCAAAAATCATCCCACTCATCATGAAAACTAATCTAATCCTTAAAAATGTCTGCGATACATGCCTTTACCGCATAGATGAATGCCATTCTACTAGACTTTCCCTAAATCTCGATCCTGAAGTAGAATGCACAGACTACCTCAAAGACCCCAGCACCCCAACTTCCATCCCTCTCCCCGATTACGTCCCTCCTGACGAAAAAACTCTATCTCCTGAGGAAGAATTTCTTATTTACAAAGAATGCTTTATCAACTATCTTTCATCCTTCCTAACCCAGTTTGCTAACGAAGTCACTAATAAACCCCTAACTCCCATTCAAAAACTTCGCCTACGTGGCCTCCTTGAACTCGATTCCCATGCTCTCCTATTCGCTATTCAACACGGCATTCACCCAATAACAGGATGCAAATGGGACATAACCAATCTCCGTTCCAAACATAAACTCAACACTCTCATCAAACGAAATAACAACATGATAACATACTTAAAAGATAATCAGGAGCATCATAGATGAATTCAAATAAAAAAGTATTTTTAGAAATGTACCCTACGATACAGGGGGAAGGAGAAGACATCGGAAAACTAGCACTTCTACTAAGAACTTTCCAATGTAATTTAAAATGTGAGTGGTGTGACACTAAGTTCTCATGGAATGAGAAACCAAAATTCTCTTCAGACGAAGCAATTGAATTCATAAAAACCAATCCTGCTTATAATCTCATTATATTCAGTGGCGGGGAACCCCTGCTTCACCAAGACGAAATCGTCTACATCCTTAACACCCTAGAATCCCTATATCCAGACAAGTTTCCTCAATTTCGCTTCATAATCGAAACGAACTGCACTATAGCTCCTTGTATGGAACTCTACGAGATCATGCAATCTCAGGGAACATTTTCAGTCTCTCCCAAATTTCACGCCCTCGACACTCTCATGATCAAAGCATTTGATTCTTTCCCAAATTCCTACTTCAAATTCGTAATCTCTGACCTTGAATCCGATATCAGCACCATCCAACGCCTTTATTCCCAAAATATAATCACAAAACCCTTAACCATAGTCCAACCCAACGGAAACACACCTGATTACCTCTCTTCCTGTCGTTCCTTATGCGATTACATCATCTCCAACTCTCTAACCAATCTTCGCCCAATTCCACAATTCCACAAAATCTGCTGGCAAAATGCCCGAGGAAAATAACATGCCACCCGTCTATACTCACAATGATCCGATATCCAATGAAAAACACACCTTCATTGACTTCATTACCACACAAGAATTTCATGGAGCAGAAGGCGAAGATTCCTACACTCGCAAATGCTCAAAATGCGGATTAACAATAAACGACACTCACTAAAGGTCTCATCATGTCCCACTACGAATTCTTAATCTGGAAATATGAAAGAAATAATACTTCATTAGGTATATTTTTTTTAATAGCCTTATTTTTTTGTATTGTTTCCTTGTTAATAGAATCTATTTTTCTGCTTATACTCTCCTTTATACTCTTTATACTCATAATCTATGAACAAAATAAAAACTCAAAAAAAGTTTCCTATTACAAATCGCTAAGGAGCAACTAAATGGCAACTAAAAACATATCCAAACTCGATACCTTAATTCACAAATATGAAAAGAACAGCACTATAGTAACCACTTCATTCTATGCAACCCTGATCATATTGATGATATCAGCTCTTATGAAATCACCCCATATTAATTATCCTAACCATAATAGTATTTGCATTCATAGCAAACAACTTTCCATTGAAACCTAATCGCCTAGAATATTATCAAAACCTAAAAAACTCAAAATGAATAAAAAAGACACTCTCTTCAACCTAAAGCTCTGGCTCAAAACACAATCCGACAACACAGACTTTTCAATCTATACTTCCGATTCCATGTTCCAAATAACAACACCAAAAGAATACGAAGGAGAATCAACATGAAAGAACTAAAATTCAGACAACCCATATACGAAAACGGCAAAATAACACGTTGGCACATATGGGAATTCAGAGACGGTCTTTATCAACTTCTAACCAATCAGCACGAATCAGACCAGTTCATATGCAAACTCGATTCCAACCTTAAAGAAATCTTTGAAAACGATATCGTTGAACGTAAATCGGGTGAACGTTACCGAGTCGTCTATAATCCTGAATACGCACAATTCTGGCTAGAACACCTACGTCTTAACTATTATGCTGACTTCATGGAATTAACATCCTTCAAAGAGTCTGTCACTATCATCGGAAATTCCCGTGAACACCCTAATCTACTAAAAACTAGAAATAAAACAATAGGAGGTAAATAATGAATTCAAGATTTGAAAATAAAGTATATGATCGTGACTTTATTTCATCTGAAAAATGGAAAAAAACAAGTGTCGAACTAAGAGAAACATATTTAGGTAATAATATTCGATTCTATATAGATACTCGCACACCGATAGATATTCCGTTTTTAATATTTATACTTAATAATTTATTAATTACACCACTATCAAACAGAAACGATACTTCCATCATAAAGAAAACTAGTACATATATCGGAAAAAAGGAAGAGATAGAAACGGAAATAAATATATTAAACAAAATCATTTCACAGAATATCGACAAGAATTATTTATCCCACTCAAAAAAACTATCAGAGTTTAGCGAAAAAATATTAAATGAAATATTGGAAAAGTATATTCCTAATGAAAAATAAAAGAGAACCCAAAATGACAAAAGAACTAGATATAATCATTGAAGAAGACCTTCCTCTTTTTTTAAGCAGAGACCAGTCTTTTCACGGAGTAAAATTGCATAATTCCAAACTCGATATTAACATCAACTTATTTAACTTCAAACCTGATTCTATAGACTCACCAGATATCATATATCATCATTCCAACAATATTTTTATATACATGTCTAAAAATGAAACGAAACTAACAAACCTCTTGAACTCTCTTCACCCAAAAGCAGAAGTCAGAATAGATTTAGGAGAAATAATTCATCAATCTACCCAATCTTTTTCCTCTTCCTCTAAATCTCAAGGTCTCCTAATAATCGATAGCCATTTCATAACCCCAAATCCCTCTCCTAATCTCTTTAATCTCAACAATACCCTTAATCTTAACAATCTAAACAATCCTCTCAACATCGAAATCGTTAAAACCCCATAATACTACGAACCTAATCACCATAAACACAATCGATATAAACCTACTAAACCTTCTATGCTCTCCTCTCATAGCATATTTCTTCTCTTTATCTCATGGAATAAACACATTCATCCCAATGTTAATAATTCTCTTCATAACAGGTCTATTTTCGCAACTCGTAGCCTTCATATCATGTAAAATCACAAACGACCTAACATAACCGTAATCTATATATACTATCCTCACATACTTAGTAGTAGTAGCAATATAACTACAAAGCTACAAGGTGATAATATATGAACACGAAGATAAAATCAGATAACAGCGGTCTATTTATTGAAATAGAGAGCGGTGATAGATATCATCTAGCTCAACGTCCTTACGTAGGGGCAAGAGGTTCTGTTGAAGAAGTGCGCTCAGGCAACGGAATTACTGAATTTAAAGAGGGAGATATAGTAAGATGGACTCGTCCCATCGGCACTATAGCATACCTTAGAGTCGGAAAGCAAAAAACTCCTGAGTACTACATGAAAGCATGAGAACGATATCAAGAAGGTACTGAGAAATGAAAATATTGAGATATTTTAAAATAAAAAATATATTGAGTAGTATAAAATTCTCCAGCATAAGTAGCTTAGATGTGGTTGGAAAATCACCATTGATCCATGGAAAAGGTAAAATAATCGCAGGTAAGAATTTATCATTAAGAAGCGTTTCAACTCCGATTGAACTATATGCAGATAAGGAAGCTAGAATAATCATAGGTGATAATGTTCGTATCAACAATGGGGCTATTGTTAGCGCACAGAAAGAGATAGTTATTGGAAATAATACGCTAATCGCGGATCAAACAATTATATATGATACGGATTGGCATGGGTTTGATGGAAAAAAAACAAAGATATCCCCAATCAGAATTGGGAATAATGTTTGGATAGGTACAAGATCAATAATTTTAAAGGGCGTTCAAATCGGGGATAATTCTATTATAGGTGCAGGTTCATTGATTACTAAAAATATCCCAGAAAACTCCTTATTTGCTGGCAATCCTGCAAAATTTATAAGAAATACAAATGGATATTGCAATCTCACATCAATCAGAACTCACTTTGAATCAAATAAGCTATTATAAAATAGAATTATATAAAAATAAGCTCAAGATCATTAATAGCAGAGGCGGAAGTATAAGCCTCCATAACATCAGTTTTAAATGTGCAGACAGATGCAAAATAGTTATAATGATTACCAGCAATAGCTTTCAACTATTTTCCCTAAAAATGAACCTTCAAAAACCTTTATATACAATAAGCTACTATTAAGTAGTAGTAGCAAAATACTACAAAAATCTAAAGTGATAAAATATGGCTAAACAACAAGACAAAACCCCAAGACCGCGAATAACATCATACATTCGCAATACATACGGAGAAGAAATCTTACAAGAAATTATCTCTGGCAAACGCAAAATAACCCTGAACGACACCCAGCTCGATGCCTCAGCAAAAAACTTCCGGGACAAACGAGTAACCCCCTTCTCTCAAATCTCAATCACGCCTGAGCCCACAGCAGTAAAGCAATCCTCCAAAACTCCCTCAAAACCTGCTCCCAAATCCTCAGAAAAAAGAATCGAATCGAAAACTCTTGGTGCCACCTTCGTTAAAGAGAAAAAAGGCTTCCACATTGAACCTCTCGATGAAAAACCTGAGCAAAAAACAGTAAAAGAGTTCCCTCCGACATTCCCCAAGCTCAAAACAATCGAAGACGAACCTTCCTCCAAAGATTCCGAAGACTATACAGGAGTCGAAGAAGAGGAAAACGAAGACGAACCCGAAGAAGTAATGAAAGAAATCGAAAAGCGCGGAACATTTACAGACAAAACCTCTCAAATGTCAGGAGGACCTCTTTCAACTCAAGACGATCATACTCATGAAGACTTAGAGTTAGATCCTTCACAAAAAGCCCTCGTCAGCGATTTCCTGAGCGAAAAAGACATAGCCTCTGTCCAAAACCAAAGAGCAAACGTCTTTATCGATGGCTCCAGAACCACCCTAGATACCTCAATCGAAACAGATGACTCTTCTCCAATCAAGAACGGAAAGCCTGTAAAAATAACAGTCCTCCCCAAATTCTCAGGAGGATAAATTTTTTTCTTTCTAACAAAACAATAACACAAAGAGATAATATATACTATGTCAACTACACTCCAAGCAATAATCTTCTCTGAAACTCAGATTCCGAAAGGCTTTACAGGTTCAATCCTTAAAAATCATACAGTAATAAACCTCCTAGAATTCAAATCAATCCTCGTAATCCCTCAAATAAAAATCCCACTCCCACCTCACTTTGACTATCTCCGTCTCTCATTCAAAGCCGAAAACGGGACAAGCAGAGGAAAAAACAGATCAGGATTTGCAAAAATAGCCTGCGACTTAAACGGTCTACCCCTCAAATCCTTCTCTCCCATCATCATCGGAGATGAAGCCAACAGAGCTGGATACACAAACGTATCCTCACCCTTCGTTTACATAACAATAGACCGCCTAAAGTCTGATTATCGAATCTGCATGTACGAAGTCTCTTTCCGTCCCCTCCTATCCATAAAAACCCTCATATCCTATAGTGGAACTATACCCTTCCCTCTCCCAATCCATCTCTCTCAATACCAAACAGCCTTAAATGCAGGTATCTCAAAATCTCACTGTTATAAATGCAACTGTTTTCACTTCTACGAGCAAAATCATAATCCTCAGGAGGATAACTCATGAGCGAATTAGAAGATGCTTTAGCTCTTAGCAATATAAGTAATGATCCGAATGACATGATAAAAGAAGCTTCACAATATCTTGATCAAATCGAAGATCGAATAAAAATAGCAAGATTCAACATAAAACGTTTTCCTAAAGCATATAGAGTGATAAGATTATCCTGTCAGAATATTGTATATGAAACAGTTAGTCTACAAGACGTAATTAAAAGAATCGAGGAGATTGATTAAAATGGAAAACATTGAGTTCAATTACTGGATTACAATGCAACAAGTAGCAGATACACTCCTCGAAGCAGCGCAAGAAGAACGAAAGTATTGGCAAGCAAAGAACACAGAGGCTGAAAAATGAACATTCAATACTCCATAACTGAACGTTCCGCTTTCATAATCGATAAAGATTCTCGTTCCTCCATTACTATACTCTCCTCCGATCCTGCCTACACCCTATCCAAATATTTTGTTCAGCATAATCGCATACATGACCTAGCCTTCTTCGTCTCTACAGGTTATCGACTCACCCTAAAAGACCTCCAGATCGAGTCTACGCAAACTCATTGCTTTAATATCCATACACCCACCTCCTCCTACAGCACCTTCCCAAGCCAATACGAACTCATGCTAAATAAAATCCTCTCCTACGTAATCGATAACGTCCTATCCCTAGACGCAATCTTCAATAGAATCCGCTCTGAAACCATAAACGAAAACAAATTCCTCTTCCTCCAGAACAAAATCGAATTCACTGAAGAAGGCCTTATTGCACACGGAAAATTTCACGACTATTCTATAAACTTCGATAAAAACAGCGTTCACTGTGATGAAAAATTCGTCTGCATCAGCGTCTACCATAACTACCGTAACCCCTCTCTCACCGAAAAAGAACAAATAATCCTCACTAAAACCTTAGCCTGCCTCAATGACGATATCTTTTTCCCAACCGATTCCGTTCTCTCAGAATTCGTCCCGCAAGAGGCTCAACATGCATCTTAATCCTTCGATCATCAAGCAAATAAACGACCTAAAAGCTCAAGCCACCTCTCGAAATCTCATCCATAAATGTGAAGCTATCGCACAGAGACTAGGAAAGTCAGTCCCAAAAAAGCACGGTGACACAATAATCTATGACCTTCCTGACTTGAATCTCGCTATAACATACGACACCTACGTACTAAATATGCGTGTAGTCTTCAATAAAACAGATGTATTTAAAGTTCATTCAGGAGAAATCGTAACCTATCGCCCAGATATCAATAGCTGGGAAAACTACATCGATACCCTATATATCGAACTAATATCTCCCATCGAAGCTAAAGAAATCCTCACACAACAGAAATCGCTTGAACTATCTATAAAAGAACATTGGGGAATATCAACTCCCGCTTAGAGGTATAAATATGCAAGAAATCATAGGCATGACAAAACCCTATAAAATAGAGTTCGGTGCTAAAGCCTTCCAGAATCGAGAAACAATCGAGAAAAACATCATGCGCTTAACTCTTACTATTGGAATAAGAAAAGAAGCAATTAAATCCTATCTTTCATCTATCCACAATGAAGAAAAATGGATTAGCGCCACTGAAGACGCAATAATCGAATGCTAGAAAAAGCTAGAGGAACTAAAATAAAATGTCTATAACAGACGAAGACAAAAAAGAACTCCTTTACCAATTAGATTTTTTCTTGTCAAAATTCAAAAACAAAGAGATACATACACAATATTGGAATAGGGATGAATTTATCATAAAATTAAACCCAAAAGAAATACCCGAAGAGGAAGCTAAATTTATGATCAGTAAGCTTAATAAATAAATGCATGTAAATCTTAACTATATCGAAGACATATCCACAGTAGATTACCATAACAAATCCTCCTGCGTAGTCTTCTTTAACGAATGCCCCTTCAAATGTCCTACCTGCCACAACAAAATCACATGGAATAACATCAACCTTATCGACACATCAATCATAAAAACCCGAATCCGTTCTTGTCTTCCTTTCATCTCCGCCGTTGTTTTTTCGGGTGGTGAGCCCACAAAGCAAATCGGTCCCCTTCTCGAACTCTGTCAATTCTCAAAATCCCTTTCCCTATCCGTCGCTATCGAATCAAACGGTTTTTACCCCGAAAATCTTAACCGTCTCAAACCTTTCGTAGACATCTTCTACATCGATGTCAAAGCACCCATAAACTCCCCTAGCGCCTACTTCAACGCAACTAAGAACAAACATGCCTATTCTCGCATTAATTACACTCTCTCTCTTAATCTCCCCATAAAGATCCGCATTGTAGATATCAACAAATCCCTCACTACTCAAATCATTGACAGTCTCCCCAAAAAATTCGAAATCACTACCTTACCCTATATAATCCCCCCTAAACCATAACATTTATATACTATCATTGTGTATGTAGTAGTAGCAGTAGTAGCAATTCATTAATGCTATATTACAAGGTGATAAGATATGACAACAAACGCAAAAAAGAAATCAAGACAAAAAAATAACAGAATCAGAACAAGATTAATTCACAAGCAAAGACGCCTATTCCCACTTAAAACAGGCGTACACGAATTAACAGCACAAGAAATAAATAAGCGCCCTTACAAACAACTTACATATATAATTCCCACTCCCGCTAACTTCTTATAAACTCAAAGGAGATAACACAAATGGCAATTAGTGACATAAAACAAGGCGAAGTTCAGTTTCAATCGCCTGAAATAATATCAACAAACACTGACCTAAAATCAGTGACTGGAATCGAACTATCAAACATAACTCCTGACCCCTCATCCACAATTAAACTCGGAGTCGACTTATCCGTTATGATGCGAGTCGTTACAGATTCCATGTACAAAGACAAGCTCATTCCTATCCAAGAACTCACCGCAAATGGTTGGGACGCTATCAAACGCCGTATCGAACTCGGTGACACTGATTTCCTTCCCGAAATAATCATCAATCTCGATTCCAACACTCACGAAATAACCTTCACTGATAATGGTTGTGGAATGACAAGAGAACAAGTCGAAACCATATACAGTGTTTTCGGTGGCTCCGATAAACGCAATATAGCAAACGAAGTTGGCATGTTCGGACTAGGTGCAAAATGTTTCCTAGCCCTAACCGATACCGCAACTGTCAGAACCGTTTCCATGAAAACTCACAAGCTCCTCGAATTCATTTTTAACAAGCGCATAATCGAAGTTCTCCAAGACGAAGTACCCACAGACCTTCCCGTCGGAACCACTATAAAATTCACCATCCCCAACAACTATTATAACTACTATAACATCGAAGCTCGTCTTACTCGAACAGTCTCCTCGTGGAGATGCCCAGTCTTCTTAACTGAAGACAACAAGAACAAAAAACTCCTTTCCTCCCCAAAAAATAAAATCGTTCTTTCTGATATGAGCGAAGGATATTATCCAGAACTCGGATCAGACACTATTCTAAAATACTCCTGCCCTGACTTCAGCTTCATACTAAGTAATCGCCATTCCTCACTTGTCTATATCGGGCATATCCCCTATGACCTAAAACTCCTCTCTAATAACGAATCCGATTTCCCAATCCCCATCAAAGTTATCCTTCATAACCCAAACCTCCTAACTCTCGTAGCAACACGAGAAGGAATAGAGGCAGACTCTAAGTTCAAAGACCTTGTAAAAACAATTCGTTTCAAAATCCTAGAAATCCTAACCCCCTACTTCGAAAAATACTTCAAACATCTCCCCCAAAACCTATCCACTATTTCCGAAGTCAGAAACTTCAATATGAAAACTAGCAAAAACCTCCTTGACATATTCGAATCCCTTTCCAATTCAAACATTATAGACAAAAATAAATATCCCTTCTTTAACCTGCTGAACACCCGATATGACTACTATGATAATTACTCTCAAGGTCTTTCCACTGACAAGTTAAACGAAATACTTTCTAAATACAAACAAGTTTATTATACTCCAAAAAAACTCTCCCCTGCAAAATCAGTAGGAAGAGGAACAATAATCCTCTCTCACGATACTTGCGAAAAATTCTGTCTCTTTTGCCTCTCCTTCAATAACACTGAAGGCTATTGTTCTGATTCAAAAATACACAACCCATTCATAACCACTATCATAGGATTAGTCCCCCCTCTCCCAGCAACTCCTCGCATAAAACACCTAAAAACCCCAAACCCCTCCCCCCTCACAAAAACAGGGATCAACGCAAAACTTCTCCATAATCATAAAGGAATCCGAATCTCCTCTGATTCTCTCCCCGATTACATCTATACTTCAAACTCCTTCGAAACATCTTATCGAAACATTGTTCTCGTCACAGAAAAACAGCTCAAACGCCTGAAATCCGAACATTACAAAACTGTATCCTCTCCTGAAGAATATCAGCACCTAAAAGTTTCAGAAATCTATTTAACAGACGTAGAAGGAGTTGAAATTTCAGCCGAACTCCTGAAAAACTATGATCTTATCATCACTTCAGTCTCACAATCTTATCAGACAGAAATCATAAAATTAATCTACCCCAAGAAAAATTTGCTTCTCTTAAAAAACTCTATCCCGCAAGCAGTAGAAGATTATTATCCAAAAGAAAAGTTCATGACATATAATGACTTCGTATCCTCTATCTTACAAAAACAAACAGGTTCAGTAAAAATAACACTCGAACTCCCAATCAGCAGGCTTGACACTTTCTATCGCAACAAAGACTATTATGCAAAATTAAAACAAATAAAAAAGCTTCCTCCAATCCCTGAAAAGTCGGTTTAACCTTTATCCAACTTTTTCACAAAAAGTATATATTCTCCAAAGACATAATACATTTTGGTGATAAATCATGGGATTTAAAATCAAATTAGCCTCAGGAAAATATTACGCAAACAGATCAGGCAGAGTCCAGTACTACGAGACAACTGCTGACGCAAGAAATAAGATCAACAGAAAACACTTGAAAGGTGCCCGTATCGTTCATGTCGTGAAGTCAAACCGTATCCCGAACAAAAAACTAAAAGTTGTTCGCAAGAACAAAACTAAGAGATCAGGCAACGGCAGAAAAGGTAAGAAAGGCAAGAAAGGCAAGAAAGTAAAAAAAGTAAAGCGCGGTAAAAAAGGAAATGGCAAGAAAGGCAGAAAAGGTAAGAAGGGAAAGAAAACTCATCGAGTCAAACGCCACATTCATAATCACATGCCAACAAGCGCCTGGGATTTCACAAACTTCTAACTCCTAACTAAGAGGTTCACATGGTCGGACTTTTACTTTTTATAGGAGGGCTTTACGGCTATTTCAAAAAAGATAGCAAAAACCTCTATAAAAATATTTTCAAAAGCGCAACCTTTCTTGGATTAATAATCGCTATTGTAGGAATAATCGTTTCATTTGGAATACTATCAACTGAATTCTCAAATGCGTTATCTCAGTACGGACAATACATAAGTACATTCGGAATAATGTTAATACTCTTAATATTGTACGTAATTATTGTGATTGAATTCATCGTGGGCGTATTAATCGGGAATCTTCTCAAACAAGAACTCAAAAAACACACATAACCTTCAAGTTATTTCTTTACCTTTTTTCTACCTTTCCTCACTCATCATAACCCTTAAATACTATCAAGTAGTAGTAGCAGTACTCAACATTTCCCAATATCGGAGTACAAAATATGTATGAACCAACACCCGAAGACGAAATCCCATCCGTTTACCCATTACTTTCATGCAATAACGATGAATACAAACATACTACCTGCTTCCTCACAAACAAACCTTGTGATGAAGATGAAGAATGTCGAACCTGCGAAATAGCTCGCAAAGAGAAACTCGCCGAAGCTGAAGAGCTTAAAAATCAAGAACGAGATACGCACACGATATTCAACAAAAGTCGTTTAATCGACGGAGAACATCTACAATCAAATTCAGAAAATGTCATAGCTCTCGGTTCTCCTGTCACTATGAAACGCCTCCAGGACAAAAGTATATTCTCTTCTACCCCAAGACCGTATGATCCATTTTACCTGAAACAATATGCTAAAGAACTTCGAAAACTTCGAAAATATAACAACTTCCCAATTCCAGATGAAATCTATTCTGATAAAGACAAGCCTGCTGTCTTTGTATGGGGATCACTTCATTTCGTAATAGCTCCATACATAGAATAAAAATTCAAAACCTTGCTATAATATCTTTACATATATAGATTAAAAAACATAAATTTTAAATTAAATCTATATTTTAAATATATTTATAATTTTTCATTAAACTTAAATACTAATCAAACCTATCTTATTATACAGCTATGAAACAGTCAGAAATACCATATTTAAAAAAGTCAACATTAAGCATGTTGCCGATAGCACAAGCAGAACTTCAAAAACGACTTAATATATCATCTCAAGATACCTCAGTATTTGTAAAAATTCTCCTGACAGAGAATATAGCAATTCGTGAGAAATCAAAAAAGGGAAGGGGTTTCTTATTAATATTAAATCCATCCCTAAATATAAACGAAGAACTCAGAAAAATAAACCTCAAAGAACTCGAACCAAACCTCAAACTATACCCGAAAACCACGAAGTTAAAAAAAGTGAAAAAGCTCAACCCTCCTAAATCCAAAACTCCCGAAGTACCAAAAGAGCCTCTTCGATATGCGCTCCTCAATTCCCTACATGCTTTTTCACCATGCACAGCCTGTATCGAAACCTGCGATCCAAAATCATGCGTCACTCTTGACTCATGGGTAAGAGCATAGAAATCTTTAAATACTTTCGAGTATTAGTAGCAGTTGTAGCAAAAGGATAAAAGCGTATTTGCTATGTTGTGACCTAAATTTGTAACAGAAAAAAATGTTGATGTCGTTGCTGACGTTGCTGACAAATCTATAGCCTCAAAAGTCGAACCGCGACCAGCAACGACAATCACCCACTATCCACAATGGGGACAAGTACGAAAAGTTTGATTCACTTCATCATATTAACAGGTTTTAAATCCCTGTGTCCCCTATCACCTACTCATTTTCTCATCCTCAAACACAACCCTTAAATACTTTGAAGTAGTAGTAGCAATGTGCAAAAACACAAAGAGATAAGATAAATATGATATCACTACCAATTGTAAATCAATTTCTCATATGCGATAATGAGAAATTAGAACAAATTATAGATAAAAGAGACCTTACATCAATAACAATCTATTATTCGCTCATAGGAAATGATGATAAAGCAAAAATATCAATAAACCGACCTGAACAAATGATAGATGGCTTTTACAATAGCAATCATATTAACGCAGTAAGACAATTTCTATCATATCTCAAAATGGATTTCGCTTGTGATACTATTGCTAATAGTAAAAGCTATCCACTCATAATAAGAACAGGTAGAGACTTAAATTTTATCATTCCTAATAGAAAACTTCAAACGCTAGAGACTATTCGCATAAAAGAGGCAACATAAAAAGGTAGCTAAAATGGAATTTCAAAAGAAGATTATTACCAATATATTCCTGTAAAGAATGCAACTATAACGGAAGAGAAGTCATAAACAGAGATGACAGCATAGGGGAGAAAGGTCGATATACAACATATTGTACCCATCTTGCAGGAGAAACAATGACAATCAAACATGGAGAGACAGAAACCTCAGAACATTATATCTTCCCAAAATGGTGTTTACTAAAAGAGGACACACAGTAATATGTCAACAAAAATTTATAACGGCTATTACCTAGACAAATGCTCCCTAGATGAGCTACAGTCCTTCACAATGTCTCTACGTTCTAACATATGCGAACTCCAAAAAAAGCTCTATGCGACTCAATTTCTAGCCGACTTAACTTCAATAATAGATAGCAAAGCTCTCTTTGACGCAAAGCTATATAGAAAAGAGAATCTTCCTAAAAACTTCTCAAAAATATGCGAAGATCCATACTTTCATGTCTATTACGACATCATGGAAAAATCATCTGAAATCGAAAAAACCAATAAACGTAATCCCGATTACGACTTCACTTGCAACATGTCTATAATACCAACTCCCTCAAAAATCCTAGTTATGTTTTTCTCCGAGCAATCCGAATACACTTCTCTTTTCGAATCCTATCCCAACGTTCATCCCTATCCATATTTCAACAACACTGACAAACCTAAAGACACCTCTGAAGAAGAATGGCAACAGCGGGAAATAGACTGGAACCCCATCCATATTCCCTCTATGTCAGGATTCACAGCACAGCTATCATATCCATATCTTCCCTTTATGAACATCTTCGAAATGCTATCCTTATCCTCTCCTCCATCCTTTAATAAACGTGTAAATCATCACCTGTCGAACATCATATTTCAGCAATATTTCTATCAAAACAAGATAAAACCCGACATGTACCACATCTATACCCAACTCGAAACCGCAAAAGAATGGGCATCAAAAAACCTAATCAAACACAACATTCATAGAGATGTTTCCGCAACACTAAAACTAAAGCTAATAGCTTCAGACTTAGAGAAGCGTAACATTTAAATACTATCAGGTAATAGTACAAACTACTCGAATAGTAAGCTAAAAAACGCATAAAAAGTAAAAAACGCATAAAAAGTAAAAACGCATAGCTAAAACCTTTCGAGCAAAAATGAACAAAACTAAACAAACCCTAAAAACAAAGGAGGCAAATGTTTAAGTCAATTCATAGAAGGTATGCAATAATTAATTAATGCAGGCGATCAAAAACAAGGCTCATGAACAAAAGGGCGTTTCGGCGCCAATTCAGTAAACAAAGGAGGATAAATGCGTAGACCCTGCTGAGATAAGTTCACCAGAAAATACCTTTTAGCGAATAGAAAACCTTCTACACCCTGCGAGAGTTACCAAATCTTTCGCTCAATCAACAGATAGGTCTGGTGCGCCTATCGATCATCTCCTCAATTTCTGATGCAAATCTTTATATATCCAAAAAACATCTTATCTTCTATGTCTCTCTATCTCGAAAAATCAATAAAGCCTTTTTATCTCGACTTAATGATAATAGGTATTCTATCATCTATGATGGTGCTTTTTGCTAACCAACTATTCCCTTCTTTAGTAAATTCCCTAACTCCTGCCTCCTTTCTCTCTCCTTCAGGGGGCAAAGCCCTCATCTTCGGCATCCATCTTAAACACTGGATCACAGGACTCCTCTTAGTAATAACCAGCCTAATCCTCTTCAAAAACAAAAAATATCCCCGTTTCTATTCATTTCTCCTCGGCTTCGGCTCCTTCCTAGTAATCGATGAAATCGATGATATCATCGGCTTTATAATGACAGGATCATTATAAACCTCTTTCCTTTTCAATACCGTAACCTTTATATACTATCCCCACGTATGTAGCAGTAGTAGCAACACGCTACAGAGTGATAATATATGATAACACAAGATCAATACAATAAACGCTATAACGATAACAAGACGTTCATGGATTCCCATCGTTTAATATGGTCTACTGATCCTGAACTCTACGAACTTGAACTATTTCGCTACGAACAAGAGACAGAAAGCGAACCCGACACATCAGATCATGCACATCTATTACACGTCTTCAAGACTATTGATAATAACTGTAAGCAATGCAATCACAAAAGCTCTAAATGTGCAGTCCTTTTTGCAGAACTCCAGTTTTTACTCACTAAAGAACTCGTATGCAACGATTTCACAGGTATCAGGAGTGATTAAAAATGAGCGAAACAACATTAAAATGCAAAAATTGCGGATGCCCTATCGACTTATTCATAGGTCGTGACACAAAAGCAAAAACATATCTCCACGTAATAAAGCTCACAAAAGAAGACAGCACAGGCCACATATGGGGATGGAACGCTGAAAGTAAAAAATTCTGTAGAAATCCTGAGACGTAAGGAGGTGAATAAATTGAGAAAATTTAGCAACATGGACTATAACTTAATAGTTGGATGGATAATAGTATCACTATATTTCGGACTTAAATGGAGTGTTTAAATGTTAGAAACAATAGGCATCAGAATAGTCGATTCCTCAGGAGAACACGTCTTCGAAAAGCCCAATTTTCCGACTGAAGAAGACTATAACAGCGCATGGGTACAATATACAAGAAATCTCTCAAAAGATAAAAAATGGTTCACAGCCGATCCTATACTCGAAGAGGTGACTAATACATGAAATACAGTAAATTCAGCGACATCCCGAAATTCACACAGCGCCCAGCATATCACGTAAACTATTATTTAGATGCCATCGAATCCGCCATACTTCGTGATATCAACGAACTCGGACTCCAACTAAATCCTGATTTTCAGCGTGGGCATGTCTGGACTCGTGAACAGCAAATCGCCTACATTGAATACCTCTTACGTGGAGGACAATCTGGCAGAGACTTCTACTTCAATCGTATCGGGGAGATGCACGATTTTTGCAACCTAAAAGCCGACTTCGTATGCGTAGATGGACTTCAGCGCATAACAGCCATTCTCGCCTTCCTTCGTAACGAAATCCCAGTCTTCAATTCCTACCTAAGAGACTTCCAACAGCCTCTCCGCTTAGCTGACGTAATGTTTTCCTTTAACGTCAACGATCTCAAAACCCGCAAAGACGTTCTCATATGGTACCTTGAAATGAACTCAGGCGGAACCCCTCACACTCAAGACGAACTCTTACGAGTCAAAAAATTATTATTACAGGAGGAAGAGAAATGTTAAACGAATGTGGAAGATACATAGACGATATAATTAGTGAATTGAAGTTAAACACTAACAAGTCCTTGTACAATAGAAAAGACATAGAAAAATTTCACTCTCTTTCAATTGAACTGAAAGAAAAATGTGATAGGCTACTCAATCTCAACAGTCCTGAACATGAAGAAAAACGAATGATGGGCAATTTCAAGTGTACAGAATGTGAATTCGAAATGAAAGGAACATTGCCAAATATAAATAACGTTGTCCAAGCACACTACGAATCGTTTGAACACGCATCTTACACAATAAAAGTGGAGGAAAATAAATGTTTATAGTTTCAAGTTTCTCTTTTGAAGAGCTAATAGACTTGCAAGACAAAGAAAGGATGTCTTTCACAGGATTACGACCACAAAATAATTCAGATAGCCCATGTAGTCCTTGTCTTTATGGGGGATTCTGCGAGTGTTTCGCACCTCATGGAATCCTAAAATACTGTGAACCATTAAAAATTAAATATTGTTCAATCGTCAATTCAAAAGAGGTACTGAAATGTCGAAAACACGATTAGCACAATTATCATTATTATCTAATGATAAAAATTATGACCTAGATTTCTTATGCCCAACAGGATTCAAGTTTTTGACAAATTACAGTTGGGGAGATAGGAAAACAATTTTCCATCCAAATAAAGGTAAAGATGCTATCCAATATATCGAAGACTTAAAATCACTAGGATACATAGTTCAAATAACCGATCCCATTGATATTCATGGGGCATACTATTCAGAGCCTGACTTCCAAGCTATAGCAATCTATATCAAAAAAGCAAATGGAACATCAATTAATTGGGAGGAATTATGAAAACTCAAATCAGTTGCGAAAGACACGAAAAAGAAGGAATATCCTGTGCTGAATGCATACAGATACTCCACTGCGAGACCTACGAAAAGCAACGCCTGATCGAAAATCAGCACAGAATAACAACTTATCGAATGCAAGTCTGTACAGTATGCAAAGCAAACCAATATAACGAAGATTGTTATGGAACAACTGAAGACATCGAAACATGTATAGACTTAACATATGAATCTATTCACCAGTACGAACATATTCCAAGATGAGAACATGGAAGCCTACATAATTGCATTACTAAGTTTTCTTTTCCTTTTTATTGCCATAATAGTACACGTAACAATCCACGATCTATTATGGATAGGAATATCTTTAACTGGTTCCCTTCTCTGTTCAACAGTTACATGGCACAATGCAAAACCAGAAACTAAAACTAACTAAAGAGAATAATAAATGGATAACAAAGAAAAGACAAAAAAACATTATCTACAATCCCATTACCGATACGAAATAAACAGAAAAGCAGAAAGGCTCATATCTAAGTTACAATCGCAAAAGGTTAAATCTCTTGCTATAATAATCACCAACTTAAACTCTGAATATGTGATAAACCACAAAGACAGTACTAATCTTGATACTCAAAAGAAAATTGAGCAAATACTTTCAATAGGATTCGAAAAAAGCACAGCAGGATTACTTATAATTCTTGATCGTAACCTATCAAAAAAGGATTTGTCATGAGTAGAAACAAAATCTCTTCCAGTGTGATATCCTATACCATTTTAAACCTATATTCAATAATAAAAACAAAAGCTTTAAAATAAACAGAGGAATAAACAATGAATAAGATAACATTAATAGCAGTGATAGTATTTATAATAGCAGTAGCAGCGTTTATTGCTATAATCTCAACGAAAGAAGAGTCAAATCCATTTTCAGATATAGAAGACCTACTCCAAAACAAAACCACATCTGAAATCCCAATCGCCAACGAGAATAAAACCAGCACCGAAGCCAATACTAATGTCAAACCTAATATGCCTGACATAAACGCAAACAAAACAAGTCCTGAAATAACGAATTGTGCTTTGCCTCAAAACTATAACTTGCCTAGCTGTTCTGCATCAGTTTCAAGCATATCCTCAACACCAAACCCCACAACTCCCGCTATTCGCAAGCAAGAGATCCCCGAATTTCCTTCAATAATCTTTCCTCTTATAGGAATCTTTGCTTTTCTATTCTATTTTAGGAGCAAAAAAGGAGAGGAGAAATAATGCTTATAACATTCGATATTCCTGATGATAAGCTTGAAGTCTTAAAAGATATAGAAGGAGAGGACGATCCAGTAAAAGCTGTAATGTGTGCGATTCAATTTTCAATAGACAATTTCTAAACTTATGAGACATATTTGGTTAGATGAATATCAAATTTTAGACGATAAGGTAAAAATTAATCGAATGCGCCTCAATGAGTTATTAACTAATTCTATCTTGAGGAGGACTAAAAACTTTGTCATAATCGCCGAGACAAACACAATAAGCTGATCTTTAAATTCTTCTTTTTTACTTCCCTCTTCTTCTCTCATACGAGTCCCAAATTCCGTTTATAGGGAGTTTTCTCTGAACGACTATACATTGATGAAGTACTCGATTCAAAGCTCTTTTCTGAGCTTTTTTAGAGATGATATGGTAAGCTAATTGTCTGCTCTCGATATGAAAACGGACATTTTTTCAAGCAATTCAACTCTTAAACAATACATTCTTATACTTAGATGTCGTTTTTATATTGCATTTCTCGACATTTACGAATTAAAAGATGTGATTGAACTATGGATGTTCCTTATTTAGTGGACAAAGAAGTTACGAATCTATTAACCTCTATAACAAACATTGAGCATAAAACAGCAATTCAGCTAGGAATCGATTTAGGTTGTCGTGTAGGTGAAATTATAACAATTCCGAACCTACCTGAATTCACTTCGAATATTCAAATCCTTGATAGCAAATCAGAGAACGAAGTAAAGAAAAGATCAAAAACAAGCAGAACCCCATATCGTCAATGTATTATTACAAAAAGTACTTTAAATCAGGTAAGAACATTTCAAGAATATCTAAAAAAGATTAAAGACAATCGCAAGTTCTTATTTCCCTACGACGAGAAAACTCTAAATAGGTGGATTAAACATTGGTGTGATGTAGCGGGAATCAAACGTAACAATCCACGCCTTATTAGGTGGCACATGGTAAGACACACTTATATTCAAAACTGTATCGATAAGCGTGTTGAATTAAAAAAAATATCACTTCAAACTGGAGATAGTACACATACCTTACTTCGATATTATAACAATTATACTCTAGAACAACGTCTACAAACAGCAGAGGAGACAAGTTTAGTGTGAACAAAATTAGTAAGAACAAAAAATATATGAACGAAACAGAAAAAATAGCGTATAAGTATTTATTATCATTAGGATATGCAGATTCAGATATTAGATATCATACTAATATTAGTCCTGATTTTGTAACAAGAGATGGGAAACGATGGGAAGTTAAAAAGGGAAGCGATAAAAGAAGATCAATTGCAATTTTTACAAATGCCCAACTATTAACTATGAATTTTAACTTGTGGGGTCAAGGGGTAGAGAATTCCCCTTCCGTGAGGTGGGGGATGAATCGTACCCCTTGAACATGAGTCACAGACACCGAAACAACTATATTGTTTCAGATACGTTGAAAATCAGAGTGAGAAATAGTATGTAGCTAACAAAGAAAATTAGAATTTTTTTCCACACCGGATCAAGAAGAGGTATTATGCTATCTCTCCGAGCGGTGCAGGCTACTCTATAACTTTGCTTTAGCAGAACGAAGAAAATATTGTGAAGATCATAAAGAAGAAATAAGAATTCGCCAGCTAATTATATATACTACAGCCTCAGAATACATCGAAAAGAATGACCTAAGACCAAAAATAGGAAGAAAAGCAAGATTGAAAGACGTAAAATCTGATGAACAACTTTAAATACTAATCCAACATCTCTCAACACAATGTCATACCCCGAATCCCCTGATCCCTTAACAGGAAAAGCACCTGTACATCAAGCAACAGCTTTAGAGAACGCTAAGCTCGCTTTAGTTCAAATGGGAAAAACAACTATACGCCCATCCTCCACAAAGCTCGCAGATAAATACGAGATCATCGTCACAAAACTAGCATCTCCAATAACCTTCGAATATCTTCGCAAATCCTATACAGTTTCAGACGGATATCTTATCTCTCACACATCTCCCAAGCACTTCCATAAGATCCTAAAAGACATAAAATCAATTCCACAAGCTAAATATGTTTCCAACCTAAAAAATTGGTATATCCCCACCTCCTCTCTTCCCGAACTCTTATCCTTCATGTCAAAATACGCAATCGAATCTCTAGAAATAACTGAAATACCCCCACTCTCATCGGGTCTAGGAGAATTAACTATAGAAAATATCAATATCTCTAATGTTAGAAATGCTATACGTGACTTAGGATATGATGCATTTGATCATTCAAAAACAAAAACGATTCCCGACTATTTAAAAACAATAGAACAAGTAATTAGGAACAAAATCTCATCAGGATATACAATACCTAGTTCTACTTCTGAACATACTATTGTTGCAGATCACATTAAAACATTATACGCTGAAATATTGCAAGAAAAAAACCATAATACTTCCTTTCATTTATTTCGTGTAGGCGATAAAGTAGAAGCTTATTTCGATGCTACACATCACATCCCCGCAGTTATAAACTTCGTGGGTAGTGATGAAATAAAAGTAACTCTTAGCGAAGGCTTAGTACATCCTAATGGAAGAAATTTTGAGCCTAAAGAACGAATTTCTTTCGATTATCCTTTTGTAAATGACGAAAAGATAGTTCTCATAGATTCATCTTCATCTTCTCAAAATTCTCAATCATATGCTTCTCCCGAAGTTCTTTCACGACCTCTGAGCGAGAGAATCTATGAAAATCTAACAGATACTTCCTCTGACGACAAAGAACTTACAGACGAAGAATTAACGACCTACACAACGAAAATGTTTTCAAGTCCCAACCTCAAAAACTCAATACTCAACACTATCAAGAGCTTAGGAACACAATGGGAAGATACATTCAGACCTTCTATAGCAGGAACAGTAGGAAGAATACCATCGTCAACGACCCACCCATCTAAAAAACTCAGCAATCGAAATCTCCAGAATTTCATAAAAGAAATCGAAGACAAGTACATAGCTGAATCAAAAGCAAAGGGTGAAAAACAAGTAGATCAAAACGAGATCGTAAAAATGATCAAGCAAATTCTAAAACTTGTTTATCCTGACACCAAGTTCTCTGTTCGAGGCTCTCGATATTCAATGGGGCACTCAATAGATGTCCGTTACGATTTAGGCCCAACATCAAAAGAGGTTAATGCCTTAGTCGGAAAATATCATGACAAGTCGTTTGACGGGATGAATGATAGTACTTCTTATTTAAACACTCCATGGAACACTGATAGCGTCAGCGTCAGTAGAAATATTCCTGATGACAAAAGATTTCAAGTGGCAAATAAAATTTTATTAGAGAACGAGTTATCAAAAACTGTTTCGACATGGTCAGAAATGAATGTAAAAGTAAACGACAAATGGTTACAAGATATAGTAAATGAATACTTTAGTGAAACGAGCTTTTAAATGGTTAGGAATGAATTATTTTTTAATGAAATTGATAATGAATTCAAAGCTTACTGGCTAGGATTTATTTATGGAGATGGATGTATTTACCAAATTTACGATAAAGTTTATGGTAAATTAAATACAGGATCTCTTAATATAATGTTAAGTAAAAAAGATGAAAATCATCTTAAAAAATTTTCTGACATTTTCAGTACAACTCTATATTCTAATGAAAAAAGGAATGAATGCAGAGTTAGTATATGTAATAAAAATATTTTTTATGACTTAAAAGATTTGGGAATGCCAGAAAGAGATATGAAAGTAATAATAAAAAAAGTGCCAGAAAAATTAATGAATCATTTTATCAGAGGATTATTTGACGCAGACGGGAGCGTTTATCTTAGAAAACGAATAAAAGGAACATCATTGGGAATAGGGATAGACATAGTATTCTCTAATATGGAGATAGCTATTGATATTCAAAACATTTTATGTAAAAATACCTCTTTAAGTAAAACAAAGATATATGAATATAAAAAACAAAACTGTTTTAGACTCACGTATGGCGGAAGTGAAATGCCTTTATTTTTTGCTAATTAGATATACAAAGATTCTCATATTGTTCTTGAAAGAAAATATAACATCTTCAAAGATTATTACCTTAATCTATTAAATGAACCTACAACAGGAATAGCATATGAGGACTATATTGGTTTTCCAGATTTAGATTTGTTTGCGTAGCATAAAAATCCAAGATAAATGGTTGCAAGATTTGTTAAATGAATACTTTGAAGTCACATCTTTGTAATCTTTTTATCTCCTTTTTCCTTACTTAAATCCAACTTCATAACATTACTTTTATATACTTAGTCGTAGTAGTAGCAGTATGTTTGAAAACCTAAAAAACACAACGATCATAACTATTGAAGGGAAAGACGGAAGCGGGAAGACAACCGTGGCAAAAATCCTAGCAGAAAAACTAAACGCCGAACTTATCAGCTTTCCAAAATATAATTCCCTAGCAGGTTCACGAATAAAACAAATTCTCACAAAGCAAATCCCTTTCCCGGGAGAACTTGAATTTCAATCACTTCAGCTTGCAGACAAAATAGAAGCATATAGAATACTAAATAACTATACTAAAATTCCTGAAACCATTGTCAATTGCCGATATTACGAGTCATCTTACGTTTATGCTAAAGCAAATGAAGGAGTTCCTCTTCAGTACCTTGTGAACATAAATTCAGTCCTACCTCAAAGCACACTCTCATTCGTTCTTAGCGGAAAGAACTACGGTAAAAACTCTGATTTCTACGAAACTGATCCAATGCAGAAAAAAGTATCATACCTCTATTTATCCTACGCTAAAAAATTCAAGTGGAACATCATAAACAATGAACAGCCTATCGAATCAGTAGTAAACGAGATCATAAGTAAAATTCATGCATACAACAACTAAGTCAGGAATGATAATGTCATTAAAATTAAGACTAGGAATAGATATTGATAACACCCTTACCAACGAAAATCCATTTAAAGATATTCAACCATTTCAACTTGAAGAACGACAAGAATCTATAGAAGCTTCTATTTTATCCTGTACTCCAAAACCCGGAATAGAAGTTCTTAGAACTACTCCACATCTCATTCACTTAGTAACAGGTAGACAAGAAATGTTTCGTTCAGCTACAATAGAATGGCTTAATAACAACAATATTCCCTTCCATTCTATTACTACGTGTCCTATAGGTCTTTATATTCATAATTTCGATCCTATCCTTTATCATAACTATAAAATAAATGCCTACCAGTCCCGAAACGTTGATTATATTTTTGAAGATGACCTAAAATTAATTTCTCTCCTCTCATCATTAGGTCTTAAAGCCTATCACGTAGATAAAAGCTTCAAAACAGCTTACGATAGAGTATTTTCTCCTATAAAATCAATGAGGTAAATCATGTTAATCAATAACACTGAAATCAAAAAAATATCCACAATATCATGCAATCACTTACAAGACGAAATCGAAGCAGTCGAAGCATTACTTAAATCTCTTCAATCAGAGATGATTCGCAGGGACCAGTTAGTGACAGGAAAACCTTCAAATTTCTCAATGACAAACCACTTCGATTACTTCGATAAAACAGTTCAGGAATGCAAGCGCAAAGTCTATCAACGAGAACCCAAATACGCTCATAGTCCAAAGTATTCCACACCCGAAGCACTCAGGATTCATCTCATCGAAGAAATATTCGAATTCTTCAAAGTCGATCCCACAATAAAAGTCCTATTCTATGACTCACTACCCGATGACCTTACTGATGAATCATTTGACATCCCTGAACTCATAGACATCATTAACCTTTGTTGGATGTATAAATGGTCAGTAGAAAATAAAAATCCTATAAATACTAGAGTTCCTCTATGACACAAACCCCCTATGAAAAACAACAGATAATCGAACAAATCCGTCTTCAAGATCAAGAAAATAGTGGCTACCTATCCAAAAGAAAAATCAAAAACATGACCTCTGATGAACTAATCTTAAACCAAAAGCTCGTTGAGGTAGAAATAGAATCAAGAGGACTAGGAATGCTATTCGATTAAGGAGAAAACTTATGACTAAAATAAAACCCAAATCAGTCGATGTAATTGATGAGAAAAACTCATTCGGAGAAGCATGGAGAAGAGGTTTACGTCATATAAAAATGTTCGGTAAACCCATAGAATTCGGAACAGAAAAAGAACTTAAATATGCAACAGATGTTTGCCTAATCGTATCTCTCACCGAAAACGCCTTATCTGAAGCAATCTCAGGAAAGTTTCATCCCCAATTTCCAACCCGTCAAAAAATGCGTGACGGTTACATAAGAGAATGGGATAGAGATTACGACTGGAAATCCCAAGGCTTTACCTACTGTTACGAAGACAGAGCTGAAGCATATCAAGGATTTAAAAAAGAAGAAATAAGATTGCAACACGCTGATTTTCCAAACAACGAAGAAATGGGTTTCGATTCTTCTATCTTTAAAAATCGCACAATAGATCAATGGAAGCTCGCAAAAGAAGACCTATCTTCCCAAATATCGACAGGTATCTCCTCCAATCGCAACGTCATAGTTATAGGTAATCCTTCCATAGACAGATTTGAAATCCCCGATTCTCCTCCCTGTCTTCGTGAACTCTTTATCAGACTCGAAGGCTTCGAAGACGGAACTCCAATATGTTCTGCTCATTGGGTTTTCCGCTCACGAGATTTCGGAATAGCGTGGCCCACTAACATTACTGGAATATTATCAGCAATACATCGTGAAGTCCTCATTCCAAACAAAGCAAAGTTAAACCAAGTAATAGATATCAGTCATTCAGCTCACGTTTATAGAGGCGATTATGACCTTTTCGACACAGTAAAATAACCCTATCAAAAGAGATAAACCTATGCCAATATCAAACGCAACTAAAAGAACTATAAAATCAGAAATCGCCTCTATAATGCAAAAGCATATTAAAGGCGATTCAGAATCACATATGACTTCCCTATCCTACAGCGAAATAGAACTTGATGAATTCATCGAATCCTACGAAAAAAATCTTCCAGAGTGAAAACATGCTCAAACAAATCAACAAATTTTTACAGAATCCAAGACGTGAAGTAAAAAAATTCTTTTGCACGTCATTCGGTGTGTACAAAGACGGAAAGACAGCAGTAAGCAACATTTATATTCTTTTTTTCGGAAGCCTTTATCTTTTCTTTTTAGGAATGATAGCGTATGCGACATATATAGTTATAATCCTTATATCACAGCTTCCAGCATTTCTGCTTTCCCTGACTAAAGCTGACCTGATATTTTTAATCAAAGAATTCTTAATTGCAACTCTTATATGGATAATACTTATAGGAATGGAAAGAACAGGTATATTTTCCTTATTAAACAACCTATTCATAAGAAAAGGTATAACCTGCGAGTACATGTCAATAACTCCAGAAGTTAAAGACATATTCGCAAAAATAGACTCTCTTCCCATTCCCCAAAAGAAAGAATTCTTACGTGCATCAACTGCCATCGAATGCAAACTCATAAATGATATTCAAGCACTCAAGGAGACTCAATAAATGGAAATTAACGAACTAATAGGCCTAAAAACGGGCTCACGCAATTTGGCGTGGACAACATCAGAAGGAACAAAAACAGTTCCCTCTTGTATAGGTGAAGAACTCGATATCCACAACAAAGTAATAAACTATATCTTCAATAAACCTGAAAACAAACTCAGCAAATACCCCCTCAACAGAGGCATAGTAACAAATGCCTCCTCTCAAAATCTCCTGATAAAACTTCTTGAGCATACTCAAATCCCACGATTCTCTAACTTAGTCGTGGCTGCTCCTGAAACTGAGCTAACAGAAGGTCAGAATATGCTCAAAGATGCGATCATAAAAGCTTTAAGCCCCAACAAAGACTTTATCCTCTATCCAGAATCCTTCTGCGGAGCCGTTTACAAGATGGGAGTCGATACAGCCCTGAACAATTTTTTCACAGCTTTAAACTTAGGTTCAACATCAACAGGTATAGGAGTTTTCACCCCCATAGGCGAAAAGCGAAAACTCGTTTTAACAGCTACCAACGATGTTTCAGGCTCCTCTGTAGACGAAAAAATCCTTCAACGCCTGAAAAATACATATGGCTCCGTAGTCGTGAACATCAGCAAAATCCAAGACCTCAAAGAGAAATCCTCTCTCAAACTTGAATCCAATGCCTTCACTCCCATAGACATTATTGAAGGCACTCACCAAAAAACGAAAGACTGCACCTCAGAGTTCCAAACAGAACTTGACCTATATGCCCAAGACGTATCCAATCTCTTCGTAAAAATATTCTCCCTGCCCAGTTCAACCTTCCGATACGACATGATCAATTCACCAGTAATTTTAACCGGTGGAATGGTAAATATCCCCGGAATGTCCCAACGCATAAAAAAATACATCGATGAAAAAACCAACGCCAACATCGATCTTCAGACAGTCGAAGACGGGCATCTCGCACCCGCAAAAGGTGGATTTTTGCTGGCAGGAGAACAATATTCATGAAATACAGTAAAAAGTTTAAAAAGGAGTAATTATGGCATCAGTATTACAATTATGGACGGATAAAATATCATTAAAAGCACAAGCAGTTTTAATTAGTGCAATCAGAAGACCTGATGGTGTAAATGCTAAATATTCATCTGATATTGTTAGATGGATAAGAGCAAATACACTCAACGACGGAAATGCTGGGAAAGGAGACTTTCTAAAAACAAACGATCTTCCTTCAGTTGAAGACAAAGAATTTCAAAAAGAATTTGTAACACTTTCATTGCACGCTGTTTTACATATTATTCATGCAGTAGAAGTCATAGGATATTGTCATCCAGATGAAGATATTCAAACAGCGGGCACAAACTTCTATACTGACATTTGCGATATGTTTCATATGAATCATGAAGGTATAAACATTATGAAACTCAGACTTTCAGATGGAAATGTAGCAAATTGTTGGAAATAGTTAAGGAGCAATATTTATGGAAGAAGAAACTCAAATATCTCAAAACACCTTTGATAAGCTTGCAAGAAACAGCCTGCTTCCTGAAGAGATATGTGACAATGAAAGCAACAAAACCATTGAAGTCATAGTCTGCACTTCAATTTCAGGAGGAGCCCGTTATATCGATAATATGCCTGAAACTCTTGAACTTGAAAGAACTCTCGCAGATGGCAGGAAATTCAAAAAAAGATATATACAGGTGACGTTATGAACAACGAAAAAGAAGTTCCTATTTTTGTATCTTCATCTCCCAATCCTATAGATTCAAAAGACATAAACTATATCATCATAGTCAATGACAGCCCCAATTTCGAAGTAGTCATAAAAATGAAAGAGTCAGTAGCTAAAGACCTCCTGCATAAGCTAATGCTCGAAATCGGAAAGAACAAAATCAACGTGGAGAATAAAGAATGATAGATAACCTAATTAAAGTCGTCCTAAGAGAGAACTATGATGTTCGCCACGAAGCCTTTTCCACAAGAGATTCATCAAAAGTCGATAAGAATGCTAAACAAAAAATAGTCGTTAAAAGCGCCTATACAAAGACAGGCCTATACATTGGAGATGAAAAAGATGCGATCAGATTGTTCAAATTAGGAATCGTTCCTGAATATGTCTCCAAATCCTCCAACGTATGCTCAATAGGATTTTGTGCTAAAGAACAGAAATGGTATGGATGGTCTAACAGAGCTATCGCAGGATTCGCTATCGGGGACATGATCTATGATCCTTTCTTTGGAAACGAAAACACTCCTTTCAATCAACATGGCTTACTAACAATAAGGAATCTATCTGAAGCAAAACAATCAGCTATTAACTTCGCTGAGGATGTAAGTTAAGAGGTAACTATGCAAATTTTAAGATCAAAAACACTCAAAGACTTGTTCTTAGAAACAGGGATCATAAAAATAAATGGAGCTGAAAGCAGAAATAGAATTCTTGTCGACACTAAAGAAACAGTCACAAATCCTGACATCCTAAACGAGATAGTCAACACCATAACAGATATAGGAACCACTAAAGACTGGTGCTTTGATAAAATAGCTTCTTTTTCTTTGGGGGGATTTCCGATTGCAACTGCCTTATCGTTAGCATGGAATGAAAATCAAATAATTATCTCCCCAAAATCCTATATTGAAACTCAAATAAGCAATCTCCCCCCACGAATTATCGGAGACTGCCTGTTTCAAACATGCTTATTAGTCGAGGATCATGCTTTTTCAGGAGAAAGAATCGTATTTACTACCAATGAGATACGTGAATCAGGTGGAAGCGTTACAGATGCCATAGTCCTCATAGACTTAGAAACAGGTGCAGAAGAGCTTTGTGCCAAACATGGGATAACACTTCATTCCTGCATCAAAAAATCAGATTACAACAACTTATTATAGAGGTAAAAAATATGACAACTAAAAATAGAGAAAAAACTGAAAACGAAAAGCCTAGTGATATGGGATTACATCCTTTCTTCAATGATATGAAACCAAAAGCCAATGAACCCAATTGGGATGGAGTTCATGTCTGCCTAGATTGTGAAGGAGGAATTTCAAAACTCACCGCAGAATCTTTTGAAGGCAGATGCGTTACCTGCTTTGATGAAATCTATAGAGCAAGACAACAAAAGGATATTCCGATGATACAGGAGTCAGAATTCTCTATCCCCGCTCTTATGCGAAAGTCAGTAATCAGATCAACCTTCAAGCACTTGCAACCCGTTTACGGCGAGGCAATTCGTAACATATTGAGAGGAAGATATGATCTAATCATAAAAATCTACGATAAATTCACTATAGCTGAACTCGTAGTGCCTTTCGATAACTATCAACATCATTACTTCGGTCTCAGCGTCAAAAATCCGAAGGACGACATAAACCTTTTCAAAGCCACAGGTTTAGCTTTCAGAGAAGCTTTGACATCGTTATGCATGAATATTTCAATAAGAGAAATGAAAAGCTACGGAAAAGAAATTAAAGGAGAAAATAAAAGTTCCCATAAAATTCCGACGTTTGTAAACTTTAGTCCAAAAGAGCTTTTTCGTGAAATATTTGAAAACTAAGAATGCCCTTTAAACCAAAAACAGTAACTAATGACCTTTCTGTAGAACTAGCAACTCTACGGAAAGAGCTTGAAGCTACAGGATTAGTTAGTGAGATAGAAACTTCAACTCTTCTTGTCTATTCAGCTCTCAAAAGTGGCATAACAGATACAAAAACAATCTCCGAAGCATTTTGCTTAAATATAAAAACAGTTCAAACTCAATTACAAAAACTCCTTCCAGTCAAATGTCAAATACTTAAAATATACAAAAAGCGTTCTACTAAACTCAGAATCCCCATTATAAACATAACCATTCAGATGCTCCCGAATTTCCTGCAAGAACAAATAATTGAAATTCCTGAAGAAGCTCCACGAATTGAACCTACTCTTACTGTTCCAATACCTATCCCTGTTCCAATACTTAATCCAAAACCTACAATAATTCCTGCAAAACCAATAGCTCCTATCTCTAAAAAAGAAAAGCTGAAAGGATTTCAGATGTAACATTTAAATACTATCAAGTAGTAGTAGCATTCATGCTAACCGACGAAACTCAAGTTGCAATAAACCTACTTCACGCTAACTCTCATATCTCACATGCAAAAGCTTTCATAAAAGAAGTCGAGAAATCTAACATATCCATAACACACGAAGTAAATCTTGATGCTATGCAAAAGCTAACAGACAATCTTAATGAGATAAGCAAATATCTCGAAAATATCACCAACCTAAGTCTTAAAACATTAAAGGAGTCAAAAAAATGAAATGCCCCAATTCAGAATGTGATGCAAACAAGGAAAACATTGATTGGGAGAACACATTAAAAACATGTCCTCTCTGCAAAACTGAACTCGTAGAAAAAGCTCCTCCTCCCACTCTTTCAGAATACTCTAACTTGAAGCTGGAAGATTACGTAAACTTATATGATATTGTTCAACAATCAAAAAAGGAGGAACATGTTCAGGTTCCTATATCCATATCTTCTAATACTGATAAAAATCAATTTGAATCTGCTCCCATCGTTTCAGAAATTACTCCCGTGGAGCATATAAGACCTGAGGAACGATCAAGAATAATAATTACTCCTCCAGAGACTCCCGCATCTATGCTAAGTCACTCTCCCAATCCTATTCACACCCCTATTCCTGCATCTATTCGTACTCCAGAGGTAGTAGTTAATAATGAGTCTGAACCCGAACCTGAGAAAAACAGAGATTTTAAAGTGGCAATAGAAATACCCGAAACCCTAATTGATAAGCTGAAAAAGCCTATCAAAAGGTCAAAAACTACATCTACCTATCCAAAAACACAATCAAAACCAGAACGCCCATGGTATTCCTTAACTAAACTTGACGTTTTAGTTCTATTGACTGTAGTAATAACAGTATCAGCAATGAGATATTATTACATTGTGCATTAAATTATTTTGTGATGCTAAAAATCTAAACAGCGAAGTTTCAAAAAATGATTCACAAAACACATTTTGCTTCGATTATCTCAGTCAAGTCAATGTGTTTGTACCAAGAAAAAACACTCCAACTTCTATCCCATTTAAAACATCATAAGACTGGTTGATTAACATGACGAATGAAAATCTATGTCCAGCTTGTGGAACAGCAAAAGATGAAGCTGGTAAAGATAAATACTTATGTTTCTATTGTTATCATCGTGGCAATCACGGTACTGTAAAACTACTAATCCTTGACATATTCTCAAATACATCCCAAGATCGTCTTAGCATCCAAGATGTAGTCGATCATCTCAATGCTATCGTAAAATCCAGTACCCCTGACTCCCTAGAAAAAATAGATATAGGAAAACCTTTCACATTCAATGACATAAAAAAACTCCTGATTCGTTATACTAAACGAGAACGAACTTACAAAGGAAAAACTCGCACATTAGGATTAGGTCTATTAACAGCTGCCAAATCCACTTCTCCTCGCCCTGACTCAGGAGGAAGAAAGCAACTTCTTTATAAAATCACAAAAAAAGGTCTAAAAAAGCTAAAAGCTTATAAGAAGACATGGCTTCAAGGTCGTCCTCTCTCAGTTCCAAAACGTTTTAACAAATTCACTAAGCACAGAGCCAAATTTCAAATGATAGAAAAATACCTAGCCAAAGCCTCCATGATAAGAGGTTTACTCATCAACAACAAATATCCAACATATGCTTTTATACTTCCAAGAAGAAGAGGTCTTTAAATAAGATAGGAATTTTTATGCAAATACAAGAAAATTCAACTCATACTTTAATAATATCAGAACATCCTGTTAAAATATGCGATTTATGCGGTGAGGTTGCAGATACAAAACTACAACCTAAAAAAGATAAGGAGATTTGTTTTAATTGCGGAACCCGGAGCAACGAACTCAAAACAGAGTTCCAAAAAAGTTACAAATTCGAAAACCTCAGAACAACTCCGCAATCAATATTTAATGTAAGCTCCATCATCGAAATAAACCACAATTGCCGTAATTATTGCAAAGCTCCGTATCGTGATCATCCTCACGGATGCCCTAATTTTGGAGTTCATGAAGAATGTCCTCCCAAAGTTGATATAGTCGAAAATATATTCGACATGGGTAAAGACCTTTTCTTTGTAGTAGAAGAATTTGATTTAAAATCCCACGTTGAAAAAATGCGTCTCAAACATCCGAAATGGAGTGAATTCCAGTTACGAAATCTCCTATACTGGCAAGGTGGAGTACGCAAACGCCTTACCTTCAAAACCTTACGATTCATCTCCACCTTTTCCGATACAACCAATATTATCTATACTCTGCTTCCAGAAGCAATGGGAGTTATGGTCATTAATACTGCTTTAAAGGCAAGAATCCCAATACAAAAATCTCCAACTGATAAAATATTCAAAATCGCATTAGTAGGATATAGAAAAGATCCGATAATCGAAACAAGGAACGATTATTTTGCTTAAGGAGATAATTATAATGTTCCCAATCAAATTTTATAAACGGAGATGTTATTTTATCGGGCATAGCAAATGCTTAGTTAATGGAAATTACTTTCAATGCAAAATGATGACTCATAAAGGAAAAATTAACGAAATCGATATGTTCTATGTCTCAGATGATAGACCTATATACGATGAACAAGAATGCAAGTTTTTTAAATGGACAGGAAGATGATTAAAATGTTTGGAGGACTAAGGACATTTTTAATAGGTTATCATAATCCTATTGTACATTCATATTATGTTATAAAAGCATGGCACATAATATTTAATAAGTATCCCAATAGCAGGGAATTTATATGCATTCTTTTTCATGACATAGGGTATATCGAACAACGCAAATCTAATGTAAATCCTGAAGTAGATATTCATCCGATACTCGGAGCTAAAATATGTGGTTCACTATTCGGTAAGGAATACTATAATCTTTGTATTGCTCATTCAAGGGATTATGCAAAAAAATTAAATATTCCCATCTCTAAATTATGCTATGCAGATAAGTATGGAGCAGTATTAATTCCCTTTAAAAATCATAAAATAATTCATTTTTTTGACTCTCCTGAAGTTACTATCGATACAGTACGAGAATTTCGAAAATCATGTAAAATATGGTGTGATAAAAATATAAAAAATATAAACCGGGAGATCCATAATGCCTAAATGTAAAGAATGCAAAAACTTCGAAAAGATTGACATAGGAAAAAAGGAAAAAGTCTCCAACTGTTCAATAGGGCTGATAGCAACGAGATATTTTCTTCATTATTGCGGTGGGTTTAAACGTGCCTAACTTCAAAACTCACTACTATTTCAATCTGTTTGTGGGATTATCCGCAGGCATATATGCTATATATTATGATTATCTACCGTTTTTGGATTATAGTTTATTCTTCCTAGCGTTTATTATTGGCACAGACTATATCACTCCTGACGTTGATGTACGGTCTACCCCATATTATAAATTCCCCTTCATATGGTACCCCTATAGAAAAGCGTCTTCCCATCGTGGACTCTCTCATACGATAATAGGCATTTTCATACGAATTCTATGGATCCTCGCAATAATCCTATTAGCTTCGTATTTGCTCAATCAGCTCGATTCAGTGATAGATTTCCTCATGAACACAACGATCTATCACTATATGCTATTCTTGGGAGGTATAATAATAGCTAATCTGTTGCATCTGATTTTAGATGACTTATTTTAAAAAAAAATTAAGTATTGAGAGGCTGACTTCTAGCCTCTGAATACTCCAAAGCTTGGTCATACAATACTTTGCTTACAGCGAGTTCTCTATACACTCTATTTGGAAACTTTACTCCCATAAACATTAACATATCAGTCTCCATAAAACTGTTTTTCGATGTGTTTTTGATACCATTTCTATTTTTCATGCAAACAAATCCTCTATGTTTTCTTCTGTTTTTTCATCACTATTTTTTTCAAAAATCGATTCAATTCCGATATTCAAGTCAGGATTCGCAATCATCTTATTTAATCGTTCATCATCCTTTCTTAATAATTTATTCCATCTATCCACGAATTTTTTGCTCAGACCATAATCCCTTATTATCTGCCTCTTTAATATCACTGATGATTCAATGACTACTACCTCGTTTTTAACGTCAGGAACTTCAACGATTTTTTCCTCATCGAAGCTCTCCACACGCTCAACTGAAACTTTAAAAATTCTACCAAATTCCTCCAGCTTTTCTACAAGTTCTTCTTCAACATCGACTAAGAACTTTACAGGCTGACCTGTTTCCATCTTTTTCGTGGCTTTGACAAACTCAGTTTTATCTTTGCTATACCAGCCCTGTTTATTATCCCACTTCAGCTTTTTTGAAAATATGGCCTTAAACTTATCCTTAACCTTAATATTCTTCGCTTCGTCAAATACTCGACCATATTGACCAGCCTCGATAAAATTAATAATCAATTTCATAATATTACTCTACTACGCTAGGATCTTCCATACGATGTCTTCTTGCATTATTAGTCACATGTATCAAAGTGGCAAACATAATAAATGCAATTGCTATTTTCTCTGATATTAATACTGTGATTATACTCACAATTGCAAACATTAAGAACTCTTTAGTAGATACCATTTTATCACTCTACCACGTTTGGTAGTATCTCAATATCTCTAAGAGCTTTCAGTCTATTTTCCCAAAATCTGCATCTCTCCAACCAGTTGGACGAGCTATTTGGATAATTAGCCATACATGCTCTAGCTCTTAATAAAGCTTGCGTATAAGTTATTTTCAAAAATTTTCTTGTAAAATTAGTATCAAAACTCATAGTCTACTCTCTTGTTTCTTATAACATGTTCCACATTCCCAATTTTCAGGAATATTTACTTTAGCATTAACATTTCCAAACGACGGAGCATTTTCGCATCCACAAGCTCTGATAGTTCCATCAGGTCTGACTATTAAATCCTCGCAGATACAACCATCTCTTCCATCTTTACATCTTCCTACTTTTATTTCTTTGTCTGTTACATCTCTGATTTCTCTTCCATCAGGACTATCGTCACAAAATTGATGTTGAGGTTTTGTAAAAGCATCTATAACACTTATATCTATAGGACCATGATATCTATCTTGACTTAGCGCAACTCCCAGCACTCCTTTTTTTGCCATTTTTGCCAGAGTCAAAGCTATTTCGGTCTGACTTCCGTTTGTTGCCATCCACACATAATCGCTATTTCCTATAGCTTCAAAAAGCATCTGAGTGAACAATGGATGAATTGTGGGTTCTCCTCCGCCAATTGTAACTGATTCGTTATTATATTTAAGAGCATTTCTAAAAGTCTCAATTGTCATGTCTTCGCCCTTATCAGTACAGTTCATACCACAATGTGAACAATGCATATTACAACGATCTGTTATTTGAATGTACATAATTAGCACCTTGCCTGAGCATACTGGCGCCAGTACTTCGGGAGCATCTTCTTTAGGCTTTCCGCCTGTTTAAATGACAAATGCTTACCTGCTTGAATTTGCTTAAAAACAGATGTCACGAACGTAGCATCAACGCCATTGAGCCCAATTCCGTTATATTCTTCAGTTCTCTCGTCTCGAACCTCATCATGCGTTTGATTACGCATAATTTTAGGAATCCAGACCAACTCTAACTCAAAATGGCTTGCCTTATTGATCATCGTTGTTATATTGTCTTTGTTTAATGTCATATCTTATCACCCAAGCATATTTCTATGCTTACTACTACTACTACCTACTACTATATAAGAATATTGATTCGATTCTGACAAAAGCTTTAAATACTAACAGCACTATCTTATTCTTGTTGTAGGTAGTAGATTTGCTACGCTTTGCTTTCGTAGCGGAATGTCTGAAACAATATCGTAGATTTGTTTAAACGCCTGTTTGCGATATTGTTCTCAACTTCTAAAAAAAATAATAGCTCAACAATAAGCTTCTCTTTTCTCTCGAACTTCTTTTAAGTACAATATCGTTTTTTGTCTCATTATAATCTTTAGCTTCTTACCCCTTTCCCTCATGCTTACGTCTCCTGAATCTACGTATTTTTCGAACTCGAAAGTCTCGCTTGTAGCCTTACCGCTATCAAAACACTTGATAACACCTTCTATGATCTCACTATCGATCTCTCTATCTGAAAAAAGGAGATTTGACACGCTATACATATCTGCAAAAAGTACCATTTTAATCACCCTCCTATGGGAAATAATCTACCTTTAAAAATCCTCATAAACTGCTGTTTTATGAATACGGGTTTCAAAGCTATCTCTTTTTGAGGTATCCATGTTGGGCGTAATTGTTCTTTATTATTTAGAAATACATACCCGCTTTCCTCTTCAATTCTCCTCATCTCATCACGATATGAAAAAGATGACTCAAATTTGATGGGTTTATAATCTGATCTGTAATTATTAGTTGAAGACATAATATCGTTCCTTACTTCATATTTCTAGGATTGAATTTCTCGAAAGAGGTTGCATCTAATCCTTTTGTTATGCATTTCAGCACGTAACGATTCCATTTCTCCAATTTTGTTAAATTTTTATCATTCTTTTCTTTTAAATATTGCATGTCTTATCACCTTAGCTTATTTCTAAGCACTACTACTACTACTACCTCAACATATATATAGTTTGTGCCACATGAGGTTTGCACTATTATATAGTACGTTAAAATCAATGAGATTTTTGCCGCACACAAACAACTCTACGCATATTTGTTTTAGTGTCTCAATATAATTATAATCAGCAAGCAAAGACTTAATGTTAGTGTCCTGAGGTCCTAAGTAGTAACCTATATATGTAAGCGTGGCATAGTAGTGTTGTAATCAATGCAACAGAAAAGCATTGCAGGAGAAATAAAAACTATGACATCATTTACAGTCTATGAGAGAAAAGGTAAGGGATTCATTCCCAATGGTCAAATAATGCATTCAAAGTCTGGCACAGGTGGACATATAAGTGCTGCCAAAAAAGCAGGCAATGAACAGATGAAAGCTAAGAACGTTGAGGAGCTTGATATTTTCCTCAGAAAGTCAGGAGTTTTTGACAGAGTGAGAAAATATCATGCAACTCGCATCCCATATCTCGTGATCGAGCCAACAGGCAAAATGCGGGATTCAGCAATCGGCTTCAGAAAAGAACAGAATTTTACAGGTGACGAGCCAGCTTTCGTAAAGCGCAATAAGTTTTATGCAACTAACCCCAACAACCCCAAGACTAACAAGCCTTGGAGCGATGAGGAGCTTGCTGACAGAAATGCTGAATGGATAAAAGAGGGCGATAAGATCGTAGGCATGAGATTGCTCCCAGGAAATCACGTAGTTATGTCGGGCATGACTGCGGCAGCCAAATACATCGAAACTATCTCACTTCCTGAGGGAACACCTATGAGCGTAAGATCAATGGAAGAAAAAGAGGAGAGTGCTGAAAAAACTGCAAAACCCGAAAAAACAGCTAAACCTGAAAAAGCGGCAAAAGGCAAAAAAGCTCCAAAAACAAAAGCAGCAGCTCAGGTAGTCGCTTCCGAAGTTAACGCTCCAGTTGAAGTCAATGTTCCAGTAGTTGCAACCCCAACTGTAACCCCAGTCGAAGTTGCAGTCGAAACACAGACCAGCGACCTCGTTGAATTAACAGAAAACTAACCTTCTGTCAATAATATCTTTTTCTTTTTTAATCTTTTTTCCCTATCGTTTTAATCTACTCCTTAACGAGCACAACCCTTATATACTTTTAAGTAGTAGTAGTAATTGCTCAGGAATGAGCATAACAAGAGTGACAATATGAATACAGAAATAGACGGACTCAAAGAAGTCTGCAAAACTGTGCAGACGGTAAAGAATGGCGAACAAGAAATAACCGTAATCGAAAAGCAAATCGCTGATAAGATACGGGAGATCACCGCAAAGATTTTTGACGGCACGACAAAGTACCGAATGCCAAAACAAAATCTTGAAACTGGAATGAATGAAACAACCTCCCCTCCCTTCTGGGGATTTGGTATTGTCCTTCAAGACAATATTCAATTTGATGGGAATTTCTACGGAAATGCACAGACGATGAGAATTGACATGAAAGGCCGTATCATGACGATATGGCAATATGTAGCAAGAAGTTCAGCTTATGACCTCATGACGGGAACACACACCCACATTGATCCACAAAGCCCGGATCCACGTCCATCAAACGATCATGAAATCGTTACACATGCACAGGAATTGGCTGGGGAGCTACTCGAAGCCCTGAAAACAAGAATCGATACGATGAAGAATGAAAAGGCAATATTACAGAAGATGGCGCAAGCTATCCTATAATTTCTGGGGCACTATAACATGAAACAAACAAGATATTGTAAAGAATGTGGGGAACCGCTTCTTGATAACGGCAGGGTGTTAGAATGTGATAATTATGATTCTAGCACTTATGAGGGAAAAGAACATGCGTATATTTCATATAACGTCCCTAGCATGTCGGATGATGAAAAAGCAGAAGCAATCGAAAGAATACGAACTGAAACAAGTGAAACAAACAGTTAATTTTTGAGGTGTCAAAATGAGCGAAATAAGAAAACTAAGCAGTAGGGACGCAAGCGATATTCTCACAAGAACAACCTACGATGAAGTCCCGGAAGGGTATAGAGGGGAAGTTTATATTGAAGAAGAAAACGGCGAAGTGTTGGATAATTGGTTTGTTGGCTCTGGGGGTGCAGTATCCTATTCAGGCACGACACTGACTCTGGAGGACTGGAATAAGAAAGCAGAAGAATAAAAATAGAGGTGTCAAATCAAAATATGATAAAAATATACGAGAATGGAAAAGTAAAAGAAGAAATCGAAGCGAATCAAGTCGATTGGTTACCTGATTCTAATTACGGCGGCGCATGAATCGGAAGCGAAAGGCTTTTGGGATGGGTTACAACTTCCGAAAACATCAGAGCGCCTATATGCACAGACGGAAGCGAAGCATACGGGAGTTATGATAACCCGTCTAGATTTGTGGAAGAGGAATAATTATTTTTGGAGGTGTCAAACAATGAAATACAAATGCGATAATTGCGGAAAGATATATAAAACCGTATCGGGAATAACAAAACACTGTAATGACTGCATACCAACTCCTGTATATTATGGTAGTGTCGGGTCTATGGGATGTACTACTGTTGATGGGGAATTTGCGCTGATTTTTGGATGGAGATAAGCAGTTTTAATTTTTTGAAGGTTAAAGATCGTGGAAACTACACCAAGAGAGAACAAAGAGGTAATTGGTAGGAATATTAGGTACTGATTCCGTAACACTCAAAGATGCGATTGAAATTATAAGGAAAACAAAGGAGAAATCATGCAACTAATACCTATACTGAAAAAGTACCTTAAATCCCTTGAAAATGAAACTATCCCTGCGATAAATATTTCTTTTCGAAAAAGAGATCCTGAGCTGAGAGAGCTATTCGAAGACTTCTTACTATATTTTCCTCAAAAGATTGGAATAGTTTATTCGAAGGATAATCAGCAGGTTCAGAATCAGAAAATATCAGCTAAATTGGGATTTTCTCCACAGTATTATGCAAATCGTGGCTCAGAGAATTATCGAAATGGAATATGGGGCTTTGAGTTACAAGATGAGGATTGCAAAAGCTACTTCATAATCTATAATTCCAAAAAGGGTATGCAACTTGATTGTCGTTACGATGTAGACATAATATGCCTGAAGAAGTTACTAAGAGCTTTAAACGAATAATCAACAACGTGCAATAAAGTCTTTGCACAACCTTTTTATAGTATAAAGTAGTAGTAGCAGTATGAAAAGAAAATCTAATCGTATAGTGTCAATTTTATCGGGAGGGATGGACAGCACTACGCTAACTTATGATTTAGCATTGTCTGGAAATGAAGTTTTTGCTATCAGCTTTAATTACCAGCAAAAACATGTTCGAGAACTTGAATGTGCTAAGGCAACATGTAAAAAACTTAATATTCCTCATAAGATAGTAGATATAAGCTCTATCAGCTCCATTCTCCAGGGAAGCTCATTGACATCTCCTGATATTCCAACTCCTCATGGAAAATACGATGAAGAGAACATGAAACAAACAGTCGTTCCTAATCGTAATATGATTATGATCAGCTTAGCTACTGCTTATGCTATCAGCATAGGAGCAACTGAAGTTTATTATGGAGCCCATGCTGGAGACCACGCTGTGTACATGGATTGTCGACCTGAATTCGTAAGCAAACTCCAAGAAGTAATCAAAATATGTGACTGGAATAAAGTAGAACTCAAAGCTCCATATCTTAATCTTGACAAAGGAGATATCGCAATTATAGGTAAGATGCTTCACGTAGACTATGAAAACACGACTAGCTGTTATGAAGGCAAAGAAACCCCTTGTTTAAAGTGTGGAAGTTGTGATGAACGTATAGGAGCATTTATAAAAGCAGATATGAGAGATCCTATAATAGATGAATATAATTGGAGCAGAATATTAAAAGAGAAAGTACTATGAATTGTATTCATTGCAATAAACCATTAAACCGCGGCAGTAAATTTTGTAGTCAAAAATGTTATCAAGATTTTAAAAAAGCAATTTTTGATTTGAAGTACACAAAGCGATGCACAATTTGTGGAAAAGATTTTAGATGTCCCTCAACTGCGCCAAGAAAAAAAACATGTAGCATTGAATGTAAAAGAATTTTAAACACACAAAAAACATGGAAGGAAGAAACAAATAAAAAACGTGCTGAAACTTTGATAGCCTTTTATAGCACTCATGAAAAGAAGGGATATAAGCTCAGTGAAAAAAGCAAGTTAAAAATAAGAGAATCTTGTAAAGGTATAAATAAAGGCAGTAAAAACGGGAATTGGAGAGATGGAGCATCTAAGAATATATTTAGAGGAGACGATTAGAAATATATCAGAAAAGAAATTTATAAACGGGATAATTACACATGTCAAATATGCGGAAAACGAAATTGTTTAATTTATGCCCATCATAAAGTTCCATGGAGAATTGAAAAGAATAATAATAGTGATAATCTTATTACATTGTGTAGAAGTTGTCATACTAAGGAAGATAATAAAATTATAAATGCCGAAAAGACTGAGGCTTTTAAAAAAGCAGAGATGAATGATTCATTGATAAGTCATAAGGAGATTCTATGACGCAAACAAAATGGGAATACAAAATAATTGACGGTACATTTAATACTCGTGTAAGTCCTGAAACAGTCTCTATTTCTGACATAGAGAAAAATCTCAATGACCTGGGGAAAGAAGGATGGGAAGCTTATGCCACAACATCAACAGACACGGGTTACAGCAATGAAATATACTTAAAGAGGAAGATTAGTGCTTAATGTCATGCAATGAAACTCTATCTTTCGCAAATGCATCTATTGGCAGATGTCATAGACCTCTAGGACATAGAGGAGTGCATAAGATAAGGTTGCTAGGTACTAATATAATAATGAAAATAGCTAATAGGAGATGATAAAATGATTGACTGGCAAGAAACAATAAAAAAATATAGTATCGAATATCTTAAGGATTTTCCTCAAAAACAACCTGAGAACGCTTTGTATGTTACTCGCTGCTGTAAAATTAAGACAACCGATCCTGAGGCAATACCGAAAGAATTCTATAAGAGCGATATCGTGCAAAGGTTTATAAGGTTCTGTGAGACAAACGACTTGAACTATGCAATCCTATCAGACTTGTATGGGATTCACGTCAAAGACGAAAAGATGCAGACATATGATATTCATCCTTCATCCTTATCTGAAGCTCAAATAACGCATTTAGGGAGCCTGATAAGAAGTAAATGCGATTATATTAAAGTCGATACGATCTATTACTACAATCCATCTCCGTTGATGTCAATACCTTATTTTAGGATGCTTGCAAAATCGCAACTGAAAGTATATTATTTGTCTCAACTCAAAAAAGAAGAAAAATACTTTGAAGCTAATGAGGATATGTTCGCATAGCCTTTTAGAAATGCCTTATATAGATACTATAGTCTACAGTCGAAATTCCCCTAACCCCACGATTCGGGAGAAATGCAATACATGTAGGATAAGGTACTGTATATTAAGGTACAAATATAAATGCATAAAAGGTTCGTGGATAAAATAACGAACTTTAAAAAACAAGAGGGAAAAATGGCAATAAATAAAGACGAAAAGAAAAGAATATATAATTGGATATTAAAACGAATCACTCCCGAAGAGCGAAAAGCAATAGAAGAAATTCATCCAAAAGTTTTTATAGTGAAAGGAAATGAATTGGGTAATGATTATACAATAAGGCTTAAAAAACTATCTGAAGCTTTTGAAAAAATAGAAAGCAAGAATAAGGCTACGAGTTTTGGAGGAATGATTCGTTCATAGATCAGTAACAGGAGATAACAATGTTAAAATCAAAAGAAAAAATAGATCCTGAACATCTGAGCATTAATCAGATAATAGCTTTCGACAAGTTACCTGATGATAGGTTGAAAAGCGAATACGAATTCTCTGATTCGACGATATCAGACATTCATAGAATGACGAAATCAATAATGGGATAAATACTTAGGTGCTATGACAAAAATCGATCCGATTGATATAAAGGTATCAATACTAGTAATAATTATGTTGATCGCGGTTTTGAAAATTGCATTATGATAAAAGAGAGAGGAGATGATAAGCAATTGAAGAATAGGTTGCTCATCATCTCATATATGACATCATATTGTATTTGAACTAATATGTATTAAGTCTTTTTGTGATAGTTCAGGTTGCTTGATATTGTAATAAGTCTTTCCTCAACTTATTTTTAATTTAATTATAACTCTTTCCATTACATTTTTTTAATGTATAAGGGTATATTGAGTAGAAAAGTGAAGTCTTTGTAGACTCATCAGAGTAGGTTTTCGTCTTTGACGAGAACAGGAACGGTGAGGGCTCTTGCAGAGCTTGGGTATCGAAAAATGCAAGCACAAGATACCACACGTTATTCTTAAATGTTTATATTGCCGTAAGATTGCACCTGAATATTTTTTTGAAAAAAAGTTAAACGAATATTGCATGTATAACTTATTGCCTGATACTATCTATTTATTCTTTACAGATTCACATTTGCTACTAGCTTATTATTTTGCACCTGGGAGGGAGAACACGAATAATATGATTATCTGAAGGCATAAAAATCATATCTTTTATTGTTACCTTAGCAAATCCCGCTCCAAATAATGGTTGTCCATTTCCCAACGTAAAATTATTAACCGTTTCAATAACTAATGGCGTTCCCTTATCATCTTCTATTCCTAACGGCACCTGTTCTTTTTTCTGATAAACATATATCCTGAAAATCCCCTCACTCCTACCGACCACATAATGCATTTGACTCAAAGCACTCAGCATATTCTTAGCACTATCCTTACCGAAGAAACTGCTAGCCTCCTCTATCCCTATAACAGGCTGTACATGCAAATTCGTAATCAACCTATGACAGATAGCATTGATCATATTAATTAATATCCCTTTCGTTTGAATATCATCGGGACCTGCTCCGCTCAAATTAAATACAAAGAAATCTCCACCTATTCCCGGTCTTCTTGGAGGATGCATAAGCGTAAGAACATCATTGCCTACATCAGCTAGTACCCCTAGCTTCACTAAGCTATCAATCATCATTAAAAGTGCATCTCCACTTCTCTTAGCCCCTGATAGCTCATCTTGGTTAGCCTCTATCTCCGCCTTCAAACTCCCAATCGTTATCTTTCCGTCTCTCTTCCTGATAACTGCCATGATAGCATCAAGCATATTTACATAACCCCTATTTTCTGTCTCCTTCTGCCCAAGCATTAGCAATCCCGAAGGATCGACATCGTTTATTCCCATTTTCCAAGTATCCGTATAATTATAATTCGCCATACAGTAATCTTCTCCCCATCTATCTACAATGTGACTTGGCAAAAAACATTGCACTTTAGGAACTCCTCTCGGAACTTCTCCATACCTATTCAAAATCTCAATATGCTTCGGGTTATCATTTGGCATATACGCCAACTTATACTGATTCTTAAAATCAAAAATAGTCTGACTCCTGCTATACTGGAAACTCAATTCACTATGTATCCTTGCTAAGCAGGTCGATTTCCCGCTCCCTGATCCACCAAAAATCAGCATAGCAGGTTCATGTTCCCTACTATCAAATGGTAAATAAAAAGGACCTAATTCCTCCCCCGTAATGGGATCCAAATCAATACCCAGCTTAATAAATCTTGGTGGGTCAATCATTAATTTATTATTCTCTCTCACCTCAGTCATATTTTTTACAAAACTAGGTCTCTTTACTAACCTTCCCGAAAGAGGACTTCTTGCTCCACCTAATCTAGCCCTAAATAATTGTGTCATTTAGTGTTCACGTCTCCAAATTCTCTCATTGTCGGTTTCATCCTAGTTCCTCTTCCTATAAACCTATTGTTATTATTCTGTTTCCACCAATTAGTTCCATTTGCATATGGAATATTATCCTGAAAACTATCATCTCCCCCCATCGTACCCACTCCTCCCATATCTCCAGCTCCCATATCTGCTCCTCCATCAAAATCTCCGCCCCCCATTCCTCCTATATCATGAGGATTTTCCCTAGCGGGAGGAACAATTACTAAATAATTTCCAGCAGACGTTAGCGTTCCTATAATCCTGCTTATCCAAATATGAATAGGCTTCAAGTAATAATCAATCACAGGCTTCGTAATATAATATTCATCATTCCTTGCATGTACTATGGCAAATCTTCTATTCTGTTCCTCATTCAAACTCTCTTGAAACTTCACGATCAAATTTTTTATATAATCAAAATTAGGAGTTTGATCTCTACCAAAATCAATATAATTCTTCAAAAAGATACTCGATTCCGATATTAGCTCATTCAACTCTCTCATCTCGCTCATATCATCTAATACTTCTTTCGGTACCTTGATCCTATATTTACCAGCCACTAATTCAGGTCTCAGCTTCAACAACTTCGAAAATTTATCCTGCACTTCCCTTAATTCATCACCGACATCCCCAAACATCTCCTGAATCTCTGCTCTAGCCTCTTCTTCCTTCTTGTCATATGCAGATTGATCTTTTCCTGTTTCTTCCTCAGATTCACTCTCTTCCTCTGTTTCTTCTTCAAGTTCAAATTCTTCTTCTTTTTCTGTCATAAATGATACTACTACTTCCAAATATATAAATTCAATTGGCGAAGTAATGCTTTAGGATGAAAAACTTAGATATCGTTCACAATTTTCAAAGCACAAACCTATACATTACTCTTAAATACATACCCTTTCATCTACAAAGTTATGATTGAAATAGCCTTAAAAAGAAAAGGAATTGCAGGAGAAAACTACAAAAAAGCAGTAGTCTACTGTAAAGTAATCTCCAATATATACCACTCCAAATTTCCTCGTGAAGGGGCGACTAGAAAAGAAATATACACAATCTTACGAAAACAATATAAGAATATCTCCGTAGATGAAATATCGAGATTTCTTCAATACCTAAAAGATAACAAACTAATCCTAAATTTTGATAATGAACATTGGGTAGTTATAATATAACTATTTCTTATTTTATATCTTCCAAAATTAACTAAATATTTTATCCTTATTCTCTGATCTATATTACACCATCCATCAAATTTAGCTGATAAACATCTTTATATACTAAATCAGTGTTTATAGTTTATGAAAAAAATTTTCAATAACAGTAACACAAAAATTAAACCAAAACTAAACTTAAAAAGGTGATAAATATGTCGAAAAATACTATTGTGAACAAAATAAGTAATAACAGAGCAACGTTAATAATATCTGCTCTGATTATTATAGTAATGGGAATGTTGTTATTCACTGGTCCAGGGACTTCAGCTTGCCCCACTGAACAAAAATGGGATGGGACAAAATGTGTTCCCATCATAATTACCCCAACTCCAGAACCTACCGTTACTTCTACAGCTACTCCAATAGCTACCCCCATAGTTACCCCCATAACCACCGTAGTACCCACCACTACTCCAACAACTCAGATAAACCTGATTAAGAATCCAGGTTTTGATACTAACACATATTCTTGGAACTTATTCACAAATGGCACAGGAACCTTTAAATCTCTCAATGGGAAAGGCGTAATATCAATAGTAAATAAGGGAACAAACACGCAAGTCTATCAGTACAACTTTGCATTAAAGGCGAACACAAAATATAGACTAACCTTTGACGCATATTCTAATACTGGACATGATATGCAAGTTCGAATCATCAAACACATATCTCCATTTACACAGTACGTATCTCTATTTCCGAATCTGGGAACAACCTCAACAACATTTACTAAGGAGTTCACAACTACAGTGGCAGAACCTAATGCAAGAGTAATGTTCTGGATATCTTATCTTGGATATCCCGGCGACATCTATACTATCGATAACGTGAAGTTGGTGGTGGTATAGTGAAAGAAAAAATATTATTAATATTATTTTTATTTTTTGCTGGGATAACTTTCATCCCATCAGCATCAGCCACAGCATACAATGAATTAGCAGCATTTCCATTCGCATATGACCCAAATACATGGAACACTTATATCGATGAATCAGTTAAGATGAATGTGCAATGGGTACATTTACTTGGAAATCCCCCTTCAAAATTCTTGATAACTGATGCACGATTAAGTAAACCCGATTTACTAAAACCTCGTATTAACTATGCACGTTCAAAAGGATTAAAAGTATCCTTATTAGTTGTGGATTATAAGTATGGTAAGGATAATTATAACAGGTGGTATAATAATGCAAATACTAAAAAACAGATTTTAGATGACATCCAATATGCAATAAAAAATTATGATATTGATGCTTTAGAATTGGAGGAACCCTTTACACCTGGAGTTATGGCACAATCACCCACAAAAGTGGTAGCTTATTTGAGAGAAATAAGAGGATTGATTGATACAGGAATTAGCAATGGTGATATCCCCGTAGATTTCCAGTTTGGAGCTACTATGAGTTCCAATAACGTCAACAATTATCTCTTTTTGAGGGATGCTATAGTTCAAGGAAAGATATTTACGTATCTACGACCTGAGATGGTGTATCAAGACGTTGGGACAGGAAGTGGATTTGAGAAGAATTATAATAATTGGAAGACAGCTTTCCCTGCAACAATATTAGATATACGACCAGTTATATACATCCAATGGTCTGCATTGAAAACTGCATGTATCGCAAAGGGATATAGTGGCTACAACCATTATTCGTGCTATAACCAAGGATGGTTTAAGCAAATCGACTGGGCGCATAAGAATAACATAGGTATGTATATTTATACTGTATGGGTGCCTTCTGCAAATTCAGGTTATTTCCCTCAAGATAAATTCCCTGGGACTAATGCAACTCAAAAAATATCAGGTATTTTAAGCTATCTACAAACATCTATAACCCCAACTCCCATTGTAACGGGAACACTAACTCCGAGTATTACACCAACTACAGATAATTCATCAATAACATTCTGGAGTATACTTATGAATTGTTTCGGATCCTTGTTAAGATAAGAAAGGAATAAACTTAAATACCATTAAAGAGTTGATCAAAAAATGAAATCTAAGCCAATACTAATTATACTATTTTTAGTATCAATTAGTATTATTTTTACTAACCTTGCCAACGCTTCAACCCTAACTAATGGTAATTTTGAAAACTCAACGACTGGATGGACTTTTAATCAAGGGACTGGAACTGCATCACATTCTATAGTTAATGTGAGTGGGAATAACATGTCACGAGTTATTTTAACTACAAAAGGAGATAATGTTCAATTATTTCAAAATGGATTTACTCTTTTGTCTGATACAAGGTATAGATTGAAATTTAATATAAATTCTACTGCGACTTCTGTTTTTTCTGTTTATTTGAAAAAGTATAATTCACCATATACTAGCTATGGATTGTCTGAATATAATACTATAATAAATAGCACTACACAATCGTTAGTATATAATTTCATAACATCCGGATTTACCGGAAGTACAACTGATGTTAGATTACAATTTCTGTTTGATGAGGGTGTAAATGGGAGCTTATATTATATCGACAATGTAACACTTGAAACGGTATATATATCACCTTCTCCAACGAACCTAACTGCAACTCAAGGAAATTTCTGGATTAACTATACATGGTCAGCAGGAACGGGTAATGTTACAGATTCATTCAATGTCTCACAAAATGGAACATGGACAAACGGAAGCTCAGCACCATTTCTAAATACAACTATTTCTCCTCATAATTGGAGCAATATTACGGTTTATGCATATAACAATAGCGGAGAGGGGGAATTAAACTTAACTGCAATATCAGACAACACTCAATTAACTAATAATCTAATAACATTGAGCAACATAAGCAGTACCTACATCGGTTCTATTGGCTCTCAAATAGCCATTTATCCTACCTATAATGATTCAGACTCAGATACTCCTACTTTCGCAAGTTCAACAACAAAAGGAAATTTTACTTCATCAAACGGAACATTCTTATGGACTCCGCAAGCAGGAGATAACGGTACTTACAACTGGTACATTAATGTGAGTGACGGATATAGTTCTGTAGATACAATTAATTTCTCCGTATCAGTTAATAGCAATACACCAGGAACCCCCATCGATATAACATCAACTACAGGTAATTTCTGGGTAAATACAACATGGAGTAGCTCAGTAAACACAGATTCGTATAACATTAGCTTCAATAACGGATCATATCTAAACGGAAGTGCATCAAATTACATAAACCTAACATTATCTCCTCATGCATGGAGCAATATAACTGTTTGGGGATACAACTTATCAGCAGATGAACTCGGAAATTCCTCATCTCTCAGTACCCAAATCCCGAATAACGCCCCTACAATCGAATCTTCAAGCATCTCAACATCATCCATCACTACTGTTCAGTCGCTCACTATAACAGCTACAAACGTTTCAGACCTTGATAATGACACTATCTCTAGTGTTAATGTATCAGTTCTATTTAATATAGGCGGTACAACGAATTACAGCATGTCTAACACTGAAGGTAATAGCTGGACATATTCATATTCAAGCGCAACTGCTGGCTCTTATACAGTAACAGCAATCACTATAACTGACAATCAAAACGAAGTCACAATCAACACTACATCAATTGCTTTTACTGTTACAACTCCTCCAGCAACAGTAGTCGCTCCATCAGGAAGTGGTAGCAGTCCTCAAACTGTAATTACTCTGAATCAGACCTCAAACAATACCAACTTAGAGAACCTAGTTTTTAAACTCAAAGAACTTGCTCCAGCTCTTCCAGAAGGAATGCAACAACTGATAGCAGAATGTTTTGTTAATGGTACCTTACTCAATAACAAATGCTCTACAACCTTTATTTCCAACCCAATAAACTACTGGCCTTCGATGGTAGGAGCGTTGACAGGGGCATTTATTTCCATATTCAGCATCATGTTGATTTATAGGGTGTACAGGAATCTGTTGATAGACACATTACTTTATGGGGTAATAAGCATAATTACAATACAGGTCATAATATTAGTGGGGTTCAATATGTTTTTCTTGAATTATATTTTTCAGACTGACCAACCATCATATATGTTTATCTCATCATTATTGGAAACTATGATAATTAGTTTTGGACTTGATAAAATATTCAATAAGAAAACTAGAAGAGTATAATGAACCTAAAAAAAAAGGATTAAAACAAAAAGAGTATGATCTAATTTTTATTAAGCAAAAACACTTTCATCCATTTCATAATATTTCCCCTCTTCTTTTCTTTCATAAACGAACTCATCATTTACTTTTTGTTTAACTTCAGGATGATGTGGACAGTAACTATAATTTCCCAAAGAACAGTTACAGTTATTACATAGAACTCTAAAGCCTTCAGGATAACAATTGTTTATTATCCATCGATTTAAACCACTTCTACCCACTTCATTTCTATGTTTATTTCCGTTCCCATGTGCATGATCCAAACTTAAAAAAGCATAAACATCATTACCACAACAAGCGCATTTTAAATCTGGAGAATAGTGAGATAGTACTTTATATCGATAGTTTATATTATATTTATCTTTCCCTCTTATCTCAGGGTTCTTATGATAACACTCTTCATAGAATCCTTTGCATAGATTACAGTTATAACATAGGACTTGAAATCCTTCAGGATAGTTATTTTTTATAAGCCAGTTCATTAAGTACGGATCTCCTCCAATCTCTCGTTTATGTTCTGCTCCATCGTTATTAATATGATCTATAGTCAAAAACTCAACATGGGATTCACCACAGCATTGACATTTTAATTCTGGAGAGTAGTGAGATAGTACTTGAAGGCGAAGTTTGTCACGATATTCTTTATTCCACTCTTTCATCTCCTTTCCATGCTCTCTGTAATATTCTCTATTATATTCTTTTTTTTCTTCCTTATGCTCTTTACGATATAATTGCAATTCTTCTTTATTCTCCTCCTGCCATTTTTTCATATACTCAGCTCGTTTTACTTTATCCCACATTAACAATCCTAGCCCCTTTCATCACATGCCCACAATCTTGACATTTAATTCTCTGATATTTTCCTGTTACCCGTACTTCAATTCCAGCTTTTATAGTGTTTGCGCTTTCGCATCTTTTACAATTCATGTACTTATGTAAGTACTTATTTACTTAAGTACTTTATCGCTGATATCGAGGAAGAACCTATTGATTTTATGGTTTATTTTTGATAAACGAATATCTTTTAACCTATAATTTTATCATCAAAAATTCAAGTCTTAACATCTATCATTAAAACATCAAGAAAATATCTTATAATCAATATGTTAAGCTAGTTTTTTCTGATAATAAACTTTATATATCTGAATTGGGTGTATTAAAACATGAAATTGAAAGAAGTATTTTTAGGAAAGTATGACTTTAATTTGAAAACATTGGAGAAACTATAGTTATTCATACAACCTAGACAAAGTATTTAACATAAAAGGTATAAGAAGAAATAAAAGAAAATAAAAAGGAGATATAAAATGAATTGTACACAATGCCCATATTCGGGAACAGGAGATCCAGAAGACATCTTTCGACACATGATTCAAGTACATGGAATGACACGACAGAACACCCCATACCCATTAAGGCAATTTTGGGACAACCACTCTCAATCAGGTTACTACGAAGCCCCTCATCCCATTTCAGGATTGGCTCCACACCACCAACAAACTGCTTTGGCTAATCAGACTATTCGCATGTTCAACCCAAATCCCAACCATCGAATAACAATCTCTCCCACAATAGTTCCAGAACCTTGGGTTAAAAAAGAAGAAAATTTCTACACAGTCGAAGTACCCATTGAAGACCAAGCCCTCAAAAGCGTAATCATAAAAGGCTCCCTAACTCCTGGTCACGGTAAAGTAACTATAACAAAAAAAGAAGAACACGAAAACACAGGTTTGATTAATAAAATATTTGGAGGTTCTCCCACCTCAACACTTATAGACGGTCAAATCATATCAGAAGAATTTAGGACATTTACTCGTTCTCTCGAATACAAACAATGGGAACAAAAGTTCATGGAAAACACAGCAACTCAAATAAACCTAATCAGGAGTAAACTGTTAGGTTCAAATTACTAAACTTGTCCATTTTTTTCATCACTCTACATCCCGTTTTCCCAAAATCGCTCCTTATACCTCGAAAATCAGTTAAGAAGACTTGCAATATAATATAGTACACGTTACATCGATTTAATTTTTTTAAAATAGACTTCTGCTTTCGTATATTGAATCTAAGTTCTATAGCCAAAGTATATATAGTTTTTATGTTATAGATAGTTTATTAAAGTGTATTAATGGAATAATTAAATATACAAAAAAGAGACTAAAACATGGTCAGTTTCCTCAACAATCCTTTTTCTTTCACATCCTCCCAACTAAATCGTAATTTATTCACTTCTTTCGACAATTATAATTATAGGTTTATGGAGTTAAAATCATGAAATCAAAATCATCAATAAGTGTGAAACACTTCTGTATAATGGTATTACTGATATTATTAGTATCAACATCATCTACAGCTATTGAAGATACAAACATAACATTTTCTGATACAAACAGTATCAATGACGTTGTAATATCAGGAACAACAACTCCAGAACCAACATCAACAGCGACAGCCACAGCGACAGTAACTCCCAGAACAACTCCGTCTCAATGTCCCACAGGTCTGATATGGAATTCGACCAGTAACAAATGTGTAGCTCCTCCTGAAACATCAGATGATACCTACATATATATCGCTTGATCATAATTCTTGTTGGTGGAGTAATCTACATAACCAAGTTCAGAAAGCACGGAAAATGAAATAGACAAAAAATTCTATTTCATATTTTTTAATTTTTAAGGGTTCTGTTAGCGATTTTTATAGTTTTCTATAGTAAATCTTTATATGCTTATGGGTCAAAAACACATTATATAGACGTGAAATATATGATAAAACTATCCACAATAATTTTAATGATTATAGTCCTCCTTGCTTTTCCCGTATCAGCATCAGAATTCATCATGAATTTCTGGAATTATATTAATAATTTAATAGGAATGAAATAAAATGAACTCAAAAGGTGATAAACTATGTCAGATAAGAGAATAATTATGCTAAGGACTCTTTTAGTGTTGTGTATTATTTCAATTCTTGCAAATACAGTATCAGCAACGGTAATTGATGTCAAAAACATTTATCAAGATTCAAATGGAAACTGGCTGAAAGAGGATGCTGTTAATCTTACGTTTTTTCCACGATATACCGTATCTGATGAGGGAACATCTTATGTCATTTCACGCATGGGTGAAAGCGTAACACTACCAAAGCGATCATGGATTTCATATAATTTTTATCCAGACCGAATAGTTCCAGTTGTGACGATAAACAGCTATTCACAAATTGACCAGCTCGTGACAAAAGTAAATAGTAGTGCATGGTATCTCACAGTTCCATTTTCAGCATCTAATGTTAGATCAGTCACGGATGACCTCATTGATATGGGAGTTTTCCGAAGAACAACATCGATAAGTGTTCGGGACAGCAATACTACTCCAAATTCATATTATATCCTTCCTAAAGTCATTGGTGACGATATAAGACTATATTTCAATCCTCAGACGTATTCAGGAGTAGTATATCCACTTATTTTAACAGAAAATACAATCACAGTCACAAATGCAAGCACGTCAGGATTCACATCAGCAAACGTATCTTTGAATGGTAGCAGGTGGACTGGTTCTGGGCAATTGGCTATTAATCTCAATGCATCCTACCTTAATGGCTTGTTAGGTTACTGGTCAATGGACGAGAACACAGGAACGACTATTCACAACGTCAATACCGAATCTGGGAGTATCAATACTACAAATCAAGGAACATGGAGCGGAAACACCACGCTCAATTATACTACTGGACAAATAGGAAATGCAGGTTCTTTTGATGGTGTGGATGATTATGTTAGTAATACATCTCTTTTTATTTCAGAAAACAATACAATATCGGTATGGGTTAAACCAAATATATTTGTCAATTCAATAGGTATATGGAGTAAAAGGGGTACAGCTTTAGGTTCAGAATTTTTACGATTATCTGGAACTTCGGGAGCAATCACAATATGGCGAAATAAAGATGGAGCGAACTTGTGGGAACAATGGACAACTGGAAATGTATTATCCACCAGTTCATATAACAATATTATAACAGTATATAACGGAACAAATCAAACAATATATGTAAATGGCGTGGCTGTTGTAAATACATACACATCATCGTCAAATTCATTATCAAACAATTCTTTTTATATTGGTAGAGACTCAAATACCTATTTCAATGGTTCTATTGATGAAGTCAAAATCTGGAATCGTGCATTATCTGCATCAGAAATTGCAGAATTATACAATAGGTCAATGCGTATTCAAGCGATGCCACTCATTTTGAATCAATCAGCATCAGCAGGAAATGTAATCAATCGAACACGTATTGTCTATTCAGGACAGGATACAGTAAATAATATCTCAATATATGCTCGTCAGAACGGAACAACTGCGTGGAATCTTATTCAATCTAATATTTCAACGAATACCTGGATGGACTCTATACTATCAAACAATCTTGATTATGGTATTCAGATGCATGGAAATGGAAGCAACACACCATTTTTCACAAGTTTAGAATATGATGAAACCCCTGCAAAAATATACTTTGGAACTGGACTTTCAAATAATATTACAGTAAATGGAGTACAGAATTATAGTCGAGTGGTAAACACAAGTTCAGATGTGATTATAAATATATCTGCAATTCCCACATCAGACTTACTTAATGTCACAATCAACACATGGAACACTACTGGTGACTATTACAAAAAATGGAATGAATCTAGCACCAATACAAGCACAACCACTCAGCATATAATCGGTGATTTATTACTAAATACTACCTATCAAATCAAGCGAGACAGTATAAATTACACAACAGTAACCTCTAACTCAACAGGTTATATTAATTGGACTTATTCAGGAGGATACAGTGAGCATCAATTTGAAATCGAATTATACACTCCCACAGCAACTCCCACCGTATCAGATTCAGGTAGTAGTGGTGGATCAGTAAATAATCAGAACCCATTTCCGTGGACTGAAGATGGAGATCATCCCCCAATAGTCAATACAACATCAGTACCTAGTCCCGAAAAGAAATCCTACATCTTCCGCATTAATATAGACGGAATCTCAGGAAGATTCGAACCCCCCATAACAGATATCATAGCTATTAATTTCCAATTCCCAAATGCATTTAGAGGAATTAAAACATTAAAGCTTAATACTATGAATACATACGACCCATCTTTACTTCACGCATATAAATACTTTGAGATATTCAGCGATTTCCCCATCAAAACAGATTCTTCAATAGAATATCGTTCTTCAACTCCAATAAAAATATATCAATTATATACTGGAGGAGAATGGATAGAAAACAAAAACATCAAAAAAATATCTCCCAATGTCTATAAAATTCCAATCTCTAGCTTAGGCGTATTCACAGTAACTACAGTATCTTCAATAACAGCAAATCAAGTATCATTAGGATCTATCTCCCCATTAGAGACGTTCTTCGTCACTCTTATGCAAAGCTTGAAAGCTACAATCAATCAATTAATACTCAAAGTCAATGAGATAGAAATGATGTTATAACAAAATACTAACAATTTTTAAAAAACGATATTGTTAATTATTTTTGTTATTAATATCTTTTATTTTCCAACAAAGCTAATTCCCAATAACGTAAGCTTTATATTCTTTCCAAATAATTCTCAATAAAAGTTATTTAAAATAAAATTAAATAAAAAGAGAGATCATATGAGAAATACCGAAATATCAGTATCCCGAAACTTTTCCTTACCTTTATCATTAGTAGTAGAGGTAGAAAAAACAGCAGACGATCCAGAACACGGTTATTATAATCGTTCAGACTTTGCAAGAAAAGCATTTCGCAGAGAGCTAGACTTCCAAAGATCACTCAAAGAAGAAAAAGCACTCAAAGAACAAGAACAAAAAGCACTCAAAAATAACGGAGTTTCACAATGAACAAACTATTAACCCTATTAATACTATTAATCCTAATACCCCTATCACTATCTCCAGCCTCAGCCGAAGACACCTACAACGCTAAAATTCAAATCGAAATATCCCAAGTCAATAACGGAGTAACTTCTTGGTCTGCTCCAATAACCTTCGATCTTAATAAGACTGACTCGAAATCCATCTATGGTATATCAGTAAACTATGCTGATATCGGAAACTCCAATTCCTTAATCCTTCTTCGTATCGCAGGAGGTTCCACATCAGACGTAGCGATGGCAAAGAATCAGCAAGCCTGCATAAAAGGGACCTGTGTAATGAATATCTCTCTACCCATAAACGTTGGAGATGTTCGTATAACATTGATGGATATAATAAAATCCTCTGCCTACTCATCCACTACAACAACCTCTGATAACATAGTAGAACTATACGTTCTCTGTTCCTCAGGCGAAAGACTCATCCTAGATAGAGACAGTCCCAATAATTATAACCCAACTCTCTGTGTCTCAAAAACAGGATGGTCTACGACCTCATCCAAAAACCTAATCATGTATATGAAACGTAACGTTATTACACCAATATCCTTAAATGTCGTTACAAATGGTGGATACAAAGAAGAAATAGTAGATGTCAACACTCGAAAATATACTATTACCTCCAACGAAGTCTACACCTTCAATGTCAAAGCCACTACCCAAGATATATGGGGAGGAAACATCGAAAAGCTCAATACCTATACCTTAACAGTAGCAGGTCTTGGTTCCACGTCTTCAGTACCCTCAACTCCCTCAACCTCTCCTTCAACTCCAACAAAGTCCTACAGCGTCTTTACAGGAGAACGTCAAGAGATTACTCTTCAGCCTGGATCATTCGATGAAGATCCCTCTTTCACAGCATCCCAATTAAGCTCAACTCCCGATAAGTCAATATGGGAACTCTCATTCTTCGAATCAGGGATAACATCAACAACATACAACCCCAAAACTGGAACCCCTTTTTCCATCGAATTCAGAGTAAGTGATCGTCCCACTCCAAAAGTCACTGAAGCTGCTCAAACTCCTCCACTAACCTCTTACTCAGATACAATCCTATACATAATCATTGTACTCCTGATAATAGCAGCAGCAATATATTATCTCAAAGTCAAAAAATCCCCCTCCAGAGAACGCAAAATAACAACCAGAGAACCTTAAAAGAGCCCTTTCATGACCACAATAAACAACGACATCTATTCAGGTATCAACAAAGTCTACTTCCTGACAGCCGAAGCTGAACCCGTAGATGCAGGCGTTTTCGACATGGACTACGGAGTCGACAAAAACAAATACAGTTCGGGTCAATTTGATCCCTCTGTAGACTTTTTTGATGATACAATCTATGAAGGTAGACCATTCTTGAAAGTCTGTTTCATGCATCACGACTTATCCTCCATAGGCCTAAAAATAGGTCCTGGTCACATACATGAACGCTATTTTATCTCTACAGAACCCAACATCCCTATAACTGACATCTTCCGTCAAACCTCATATGGTAACATCCTAATCTACGGAACTCCCAAATCAATGAACCCACCCACCCTCAATGACAATCAGGGACAAATAAAGCTTTGGGAAGTCGAACCTTACCTCTGTAAAGAAGATATCGAACTCCTCATAAACAACATCAATGCAGTATCCATATTCAAAAAAGAACTAGTAGACGCTAAAGTAAAAGCCCATAACTCCACAACCGAAGCCGTTCTTCAAATGGCTCGTGCAGTCTCCGCAGAATCCTCCAATGTAGCTTTCGCAACCGTCATCAAAGTAATCCTTGCTCGTCTCCAACAATACCAGGGGAAGCTCATAGACATGAACGTAGAAGTAACCCAACGCCTTCAGAAAGGAATGGAAACTATGGAAGGCCAACTCGATCTTGGAATCCCTTGGAATGATGTCAAAGCCTACGATGTCAAAAACACAATAGAAGACATAGGATCCACTATTAATTCCATGACAGCTCTAAAGAACCTAAATCCAAATCCATCTGATAACGTCAAAGAATATGCCCTCAATATGGCTATTGAAATATGTGGCATCCCCTTCATAAAAGAACACCTGGGTTCTTACAACGAAAATACCCAGCCAAAACATATAAGTACATTCAGCGGGTTATCTACAGAGTACATGAAAAATCAGTTGGCCGCCAATATCCCTCCTCAAGAAATCGAAGCACAGATGACAAAGTTCGTTGAAAATCTCATGTCCAAATTCAACATAAACGGAAACGACATGAAAAAAGCAGTAGAGGAAACTCATCAAGAAATGCTAACTCGAAACCCCAATCACCCTAACTATCAACAGATCCCCTATGCCAACCAATACAATAAACAACTCTCTCAGCAATACCCTCAACAGTACTCCCAATGACGTAATAATAGAAGTACTCCCCACAATCTCTTATAGTAGTTTATTCTCCGACTCCAACATTTTTTGGATATTCACAATTGGCATATTCTCCATCCTCTACCTAATCTTAGGTCGCTTTGATACAATCAAAAAAAGCACTCGTACCCTTTTCGCTCTCTCCATCCCCATCCTCATAGACCTGTTCATATCATTCGGAACCTTCACCTTTACCTTCCCATTCTCCTATTCTTTCACAGTCTCCCACGGAGTAATGTTCCTTAAACTCCTAGATTACCTATTTTCCTATGGTCTATACAACGACTACTCCAGTTCTCTCATATCACCCTTCATTCAAAACGCCTCTCCTGTAGCCTCCTCAACCCTAACCTACCTACTCCTATTCCTAATAAATTCAATCGACACGATCCTAGAATTCATTTTTCTCTCTTATTTAACCTATACCCTTATAACAATCATCGAAAACTCTACTCATAAACAAATTAACTATCAACTTCCAATCTCAATCGCAATAGGATTCATACCCGTATTCTTCTATATGATATTCGTTTCAAATCCCATAGAAGAGACAGCCAAAACAATCATAAACCTCAACGCAACTATAGACTTCTTTGCTTCTTCCTCCTTATTAACCATAGCATTAATGGCATTCTTTATAATCCTAAATTTTGTAATCATCTCTCAAATAATCTTCATCGTAGTAGAACTCTGCTTTACCCTATACTCAAACCTAAATTACTCCAAAGCAGGAATAGAATGGCTTTACTCCAAACACGGAATCGCATTATCCTTCTCAATCGTTTACTCCCTTATTTTCATGCTACACTCTGATTTCAAGTGGTACTCAGTATTTCCGATTTTACTCCTTTATTCCTATTTTAAAGACAAATCCTCAACCTACATCAAAAACTCTAAAACTAATCAATTTGAAACTCAACGCATTCAGGACATATCTCGTTCTACAATAGAACAATATAATCCTTCTTCTCATCCTCATCCTTTTTCCGAACCCGATCAAATTCATGATGAATTCTCTCTTTATAACATAATCCTTTCCATCCTCGTAATAATCATACTAGTCCTCTCCTATTATTGGTACACCCTGCAATGAAATCATGGGAACAATTAACAACTCAATCAGAAGTTCACGCTTTACTTTCCAAACCCGAACTCCTAGCCATCGCCGAAATCCTATATTCCGAAAACTCTCAAACCTTCGACTCTATCCTAAACGAATACTCTAAATCCTTCTCTTCCGAAATAACACCTCGTCAACTCTACTATAACCTAAACATCCTAATCAAAAACAATATCATCTCAACAGAAGGAGAAAATGGAAAAAAAATCTATACCCTAAACAAAATAGAAAAAACAACTTACGCCTTCTCTTACACGACATCAATCCTTCTATTACTCTCTATTTTCAATCTTTTATTCTCATTCAGTACTCTCAATATCATCGTAGTTCTTCTCTTTACAATAGCTCTAGTATCAACTCACTTCGAATATTCTTATCGCTTTTTAAAAAACAACAAATTTCAGCTTCTCATAGAAAAACTCTCAAAATAACGTTCACGCATAGCGTTATACCAACTTTTTGTAAAGCTATACCAAAGCTTTGGTAGTCTAAAACTGAAAGTAAGCTTAATATATACGATCACTATCTTATCGCTTAATCGATTGCGTTAAAAACAATCGAAATTAAAAAATCTTCTCTCTAAAAAGGAGTTAAAAAATATATGACGAACTCAAAACCCCAAATAAAAGGAGCGACTATAGTAATAATATTGCTCCTAGCCGTAGTAGGCGCACTAGCTTACAGTACACTGAAAGCACCCGTGCCAACCACAGGTGATATAAACCCAGCAGACAAATTCTCAGATCAGGTCGGTTCAGCCCCAGGTCAGCAGCCCACAAACATCATCACAACTAACAGTAAATTCGGTGATGACAATGTTGGACAGTTCCGTCCAGCCGTTTACAACGTAATGGACACGACTGCCACAACCTATACTGTAAACACGATCAGAGTTTACCAGATTGTAGATGGTATTGAAAACTTCTTCGGGACAGTTGCAACAGTAGTAACTGGTGTGGCACCACGTGGAACAGCATCTAATACTCTCGACATAACAGGATATGACGAAAACAACAATCTATACAAATACGTAGCATATGTCACAGCATCAGATGGCGTTAGAACCTCAGGTCGTTTCGAATTCACAGCCGCCGAAGATGTCGTCAAAACCTATGCAGTCCCTAACCAGTCAACCCTTATCTTCAAAGTCTACGATGAAGAAAATAGAGGATACCTCTTTACTTCAGGTGAAGAAGATGGAACTGTAGTCGCAGGAACAGCAAAAGCTACAGGACAAACATTTGCAAACATGACAGCCAACACTACTGAAGCAGTCGGACAAGGCGGTTATTTCGATTACACAGTCTACTTCTCTCAGAACGGAACAGCCTCAACAGCAACCCAGTTCGAAGATCAAGTCCTTTTAATGGCAGTCGACGGTCAGGACCTCAGCGATTGGCAGACCCCAAGCATCTCTATCCCAGGCGCAGTCGTTACTCTCCTCTCACCAGGTCAGTATAACGATAAGATCAAGAACGATGGATATGACTGGATATATAGTATCACTAATGCTGATGGAACTCCACTTCATATCGACAGCACATGGACAAAAGCAAGAATCCAAGTCTATGCAAAATCAGGCGTAAACCCCTCTGACAATATCGGAATCGCTATGTACACAGGCGGTTATTACACCCAGACAGTCGGTGACGGCATGAAGATGGATACTCACAAAGATGACGCATCTCAGACAGCAGTATTCACAGCTCAGACCTTAACCCTCAGCATAGATTAAATATAAACCACAACCTTAATAGTGACACAATCTCATTATTAACTTTTCTTTTTTTCATAAATTTTCTCGTCATCTCTACAATTCCTATTCACTACTTTTTCCAATATCAAGCCTATTCAATCCACTTTTCTCTTTCATTATCTTTTTCTAATCCAAAAATCTTCTCCAAAACTATATATACATCTATCACATTTCATACATTATAATCCATTAAAACTATATCAGGAAATACTTTCATGTCAAAAAAAAGATCATCAATAAAGTCGATAGAAAAATCGATAGAAAACCTTTCTCAGGGAGAGAAATTAGTAGGAAGTGTCGCATGGGACATTCTCGACCTAACTCTATTCAGAATCCCAGGATTAGGCACTTTTACCGATATTCTCGCAACCTATGTAGCATACAAATTTTGGGGTCCTATCGGTTTATTAGCCTCCGTAGAAGTCCTAGACGTGACAGATCAAGTCGATAGTTTCCTCCCAACAATGACACTCATTGCACTCTATTCAATAACAAAAAGGTGATATAAAATGACTAAACAAAAAGAATCCAAAAAACGTCCACCAGAAATGTTATTATTCGTAGTAGGTATTATAACATTATATCTTCTAGCAATAACAATTCCGATTCCGTTTTCCAACAACTCTGACGTTTACATAGATACAGTGGTCAAAAAATCCGTTGACATCATAATTCCACAACCATTAACCTTCATTTCCGTAACTGCTAAAGTTCAGCAATCAACTTTCCTATCCGTCCCAAATCTCGGATGTATTGCAGGTTGTTCAGGTTTAATAACTATAACAGCAACAACTCCATCTTCTTCTGTAACAAAAACAGTTGATCCTATATACCTAACAACTACAACACCTGTTCAAATAATCCTTCGTAAGGTTCCTCCAACAGAAAAACTCGTAACTCTTACCCTTTACGAAGATGGAATCGTAACCAGTACTAAGGAGATCGTATTACCATGAACCCAATAAAACCCATATTTCTATCAATACTCATAATCGCTATCTTAATTCCCTCCTCTGTCGCCTCCACTACAGCAGGATCAGGATTTACTGTAATGTCAATATCCCCATCTAAAATAATTTCCAACGATGAAGACTTAAAAACTGCCAATTTCATCGTAACAGTCGTAGCAAACGGAAATTCTCAATCTATCATCGGAGAACTCCTCACCGCCAATGACATCAATGCTAAACTCTCCGAATCAGGCTCCTCAGTTCGAGTTTCCTCCCCCTTTAAAATTGAAATGGGTTCAGTCAAAGAAACCCTAACTTACCCCATCCGTAACACAGGCGCAATTCGTAAATACGAATATGCATATTCATCTGAAGTTAATTTTGTTTCGGAAGCAACATGTCTATCAGGCTATTCATATTGTTATACAGTCGAGGCAGGTTCCACATGGTGGGGAAAAACATACAGAAGTCTCAATATTCGCCAAGCAAACAGCGCCGTCTCCTCTTCCCTCGGAGAACTCGATAATCCAAACATTAATTGGCAGGGCGATATAGTTCTAACAGCAGGACTAACTCGTGTATCAAAAACAATAGGTTCAATCGAATCCCTTGGAGCAGCAGATTTCTATAACAGTAACGAGTGGATAGCTCAAGCTACATGGACAGGTTCTTTACTCACAGGGCAAGCAACCCCCAATCCTTCTCTCTATAAAGCAACCTTTACTCCCGCCTTTAATCAATGGAGAATCTCCTCAAATTCCTACTATAATGACTATGCATCCTCCCTATCTGCAAAACAAGCATACTTCCCCTCAATGTTAAGCCAATATACTAAACAAGTGTGTCTTGATTCATACGGTTGTCCATCAGAAACTCCCCTAACAAACGCAATCAGCAATCATAATAGCATTGTAGACATCCTCTTATCTCAAAACACTAAAGTAACATACACCTCCTCTACAGGAGAAACTCTAGCCCAATCAACATCAGGAACTTCCTACTCAGGTAACGTAATCGAGACAACCAATCGTCGTATCTCCAATCCTGTAATCGTGTTCAAAGTCAAAGCATTATCCTTATCTCCCTACATTCCCGTCGGAAAACCACGCATCGAATCAATAACAACACCCGAATTCTCTAGCGGTGACAACAATGGAGTAGCAACAGTTCAATTCAAAAATATCGGTACTGAATCAGCAACATTCTCAGCAACATTCTTTGATCCCTCAGGAACTTTCCACCCCTCCTCTAATCAAGAATCCTCAAAAACTACATGCCCTGCCCTTTCCCAATGCATCATAAACGTCTTTATCTCCAGTGACTCCCCTACCAATGATCGTATCAGTAAAACTGCTACAATGACAGTCTATGACATAAACAAACCTTCCAATTCTGATACAAAAACCTTCGACATAATAATGTCACCTCCTAAAACCTGTATCCCTAGTTCCACTCGCACCTCAGGAAAACTCATCTATACCTGTAACGCCGACGGTTCAGGGGAAACAGTAATAGAATGCACAGGAACAATCTCCCTTCAAAACAGCAAATACATTTGCATAGGTGGTTCAGTAACTCCCAAACCCGGAACAACACCAGTACCGAAAACAATATTCGCAACCCTATCTGACTTCTGGAGTTCACCCCAGCTAATACTAACTGTTCTAGTCCTTCTAATACTATCGTCTCTAATCTACATCAAATACAAAAAATAACAACCAAAACCCTAAATACTAATCCAAACAAAACATCATAAACACAGAGGTTCTCAAAACAATGACTAAAAAACCAAACAAACCAAATGCAAAACACATAGCTCCCCTCGCTCATAGCAATCACGGTGATTTCAAATGAATAAAATAATTAAAAAAATATTTGTAGCACTATCTGTTTTGTTATTCTTATTAATAAATGCTAGTGCCTTTAGTATATCAGACGCAAAAACTAAAGAACTAATTTCAAGTGAATATGGGACTATTGGTAATATTCTTGGTATTGGTGATAGCACTTATAAAGTAGTTTATGACTCTGACACTACCGGTATAATTACCAAGTCATCATCTTTATTCAAACCCGCATCAGTGATTGCCTCAACAATAACAGTAATTGTATCTGTAAAACCAGCAGGCTCAGGCGTAGTAAAAGTATATGACTATTCCACTATGACGTTATTAGGTACTGTTACATCAACAGGAAGTTTTACCTTTTCCTCAACAGGTTCAATAGGAATTGTTCCAATTGCAAACCCAGGATATACTCTTGAAGGTCTATGCGATTATACTGGTTGTTTGAGTGGTGTTTATTGGGGTCCTGTTGATCAAATATCTATATGGCAGGTTACAGCAAATTTTAAATCCAATTCTGTAACACCTACTCCTCAACCTGGAGGAATTTGGAGTGTAGATGTAACAGAAGTAAATGATGCAGTACAAATAGGTGCATGTGTAGGTTCTTCTGGTGGTTATTATAAATTAAAATCAACAACAAATACAGTATTAAGAAGTAATTATCTTGAATCTAATGCATGTAGGTCGAGTAGTGAATCGAAATCTTATTTGTATTCTCTTGAACATGGAAATTGGATCGCTTATGTAACAGACCAAAGTGGAGTAACAAAGACATTTAAATCATTTAGTGTAAATCCGACTATTCCCATAACTCCTCAACCCACCAGCACCTACATTCCAATCCCCACTTCTACAGCTCAACCTGGCTCCTATAAAGTCAACCTTCAATCTAATCCTTCAAACGCCCAAGCATTCGTCAATAACGTCTTTATCGGAAACACACCCGTAGATATTGGATTCACCTCAGGAGAAACTAAAACTATAACCTACATAAAATCAGGCTATACAACAAAATCCTTCCCAGTTTCCTATAACGAAGTTCAACACAGCGAAACCCTATCTCTATCAGGAACCCCACAAGGAACAGCAACTCCAACAGGACAACCCACAACACAACCCACAATAAGAACTACTCCTCCCCCATGTCCAACAGGATTAATATGGGATGCAACCAATAACAAATGTGTAGCTCCTCCTGAAACATCAGATGATACCTACATCTATGCTGGCATAATCCTCCTTCTTATAGGTGGAGGAGTCTACATAACAAAGTTTAGAAAACCTAAAAAATAACCCCCCATCCCACACAGCTATGAAAACCCAAAAAGTAAGCAAAATCCATAAAATAATAATAGCTTTCCTATCTATTATTATTTTATCTCTTCTTTTATTCACAACCAACATCTCATCCCTCCTAACCGCTTCCCTAGTTCAATCAGGAACACACGTATACGTAACAGCAACCTATAATGGAAGATGCGGTAGTGGAACCTCCAATCAAATATCCTTCTACAAAGACAACATAGCGCCTAAATACGGTACTGTTCAAGTCCCATGTTCTGCACCCAGTCCCCAACTCTATCTCCAAAACTATGCCTTAACCTATGCAAATCCCTCCATTTATGATACTGTATACCTAAACAATATCATCTATCAGCCTCCTATTTACAATCCTGATTACCCCACCTCCCCCTTCCTAGAAGACATCTCTCTCATCAACGCTCCCAACATTGATGTCACCATAAACAAGCCTCTTGCAGTCCTACTCACCTTTAATTATCCTACTCAAGACACAAATTACAAAGACTTAAACATGACAATAAGCTGGTATAAGTCCTCTCTCCTCGATTCCCTCATGAATCCAATAAAAGATTCATCCTTTAAACAAGTCCCCTCATCCCCATCTCCCATATATATCAACTACGAATTCATCCCCACATCTGAAACAGTTTATTTCATTACAGGAACCGTTGTTACCCAACAATACACCTTCACAGATTCTTGGTATCTCACATCTGAATCCGTAACTTCCAGAGATGTCAAACAAATAACCTCCTCTCGCCCAATCCCAATAACTCCAACCCCAACCCCTACCCCTACCCCCACTCAAACTTATCAACCCACCCCCACCCCCACTCCGACTCAAACTCCCGATCCTAAAACTAATACAGATAATTACCCGCTATACATACTGATAATCGCAATCGGAAGCATATCTTTATACATACTAAAATCAAAGAGAAAATAAACATGCCACGACTCAAAATAGAAGAAACAAAATCATCGTTTATGTGTGATTGAAAGAAAAGTTAATCTTGTTCAGAGAAATAACTGTAAAATTCAATCACACGCAAAACTATATATTGTTTGTCGTGTATATAGTTTTCTGTTCAGAGGAAAACTGTATGAGTAAAAATGATAAACGTAATTTTAAAATGTCTGATGAACAGAGAAACTATTTATCAGAAATTAGAATTGGTACAAAACAATCCGACGAAACTAAAAAGAAAATTTCTAACGCTACTAAAGGGGAGAAAAATCCATTTTTTGGTAAAAAACATTCTGCCGAAACAAGATTAAAAATATCTAATAAAGCAAAAAGTAGAATAGTATCAATAGAAACTAGAGCTAAAATGTCTAAAAGTAGGAAAGGTAGAAAACTTGGACCGTTTTCAGATGAACATAAGAGACGCATTTCAGAAAGCAAAACGGGAAAACATTTATCAGATGAATGTAAAAACAAAATCTCGTTGGCGACAAAGGGTGAAAATAATCCTTTTTACGGTAAACATCATGGCGATGAAGCGAAGAAAAAAATTTCTGATGCGAATAAAAATAAAAGACTGTCTGATGAACATAAAACAAAAATATCAACAAAATTGAAAGGTGTAAAACTTAAACCGCGCTCTGACGAATGGAAGAAAAATATTAGTAAAAGCAAAAAAGGAAGAAAACTATCAGAAGAACATAAAAGAAAAATATCAGAAGGAAACAAAGGTAAAAAAATATCTGAAGAAACTAGAAAAAAGATGTCTGAGCATCAGATAGGAGAGAAAAATCATATGTTTGGAAGAAGGGGTAAGGATAGTCCATTATTTGAACGTGTATTTTCAGATGAGACTATAAGAAAAATGTCAGATGCAAAGGCAGGAAATAAAGCTCCAACATGGATAGATGGTAGATCATTTCTACCATATTGTCATAAATTTAATAGGCGAATAAAAAAATCAATACGTGATCGTGATAATTATACATGTCAGCTATGTGGATGTATAGAAAATGGCAGAAAACACCATGTTCATCACATTCATTACGATAAAGAAAACTGTAATCCAGACTTAATAACATTATGTAGCAGTTGTAATTCTAAAGTTAATTTTAATAGAGATTATTACGAAAAACTGTTTATGAACAAACTCAATGATAGATGTTTATTATTTTGGAAAACAAACATATAAAAACGCAATGCGCAGTCTTATATAGCATAAGATTGTTAGATTATACTATATGAAAATAAAAGTAGAAGATACAAAAAGTTTAACGGGAATTATACTTCTAACAGGAATTTCGACTGTAATTTTCGGCATCTTCACCAAAGACCTTAACCTACTTTGGTTCTCCCTACCCATAATCTTCTCTCTCATAATCGCAGTCTCCCGCTCCCGCAAGGACATAGATGATGCAGTTGCCTCAATTGGCATAACCTCTTCCAATATCCGCACTTCAATTCCTCTCGGCGTATCTGCGGGAATCCTTGTCTACATAGTCGGATCCATGCTATTATCCTTCACAGATAAAAATACTGCTTCAATCGTTCCCACTTTCGCAATCGCTTCCTTAACTCCCGCTAACACCTTAGTAATTCCTGCTTCACTATTCCTAATAATAAACGTTTTCATTCAATGGCTCGTAGTCGCTCCCTCCGAAGAGCTTGGCTTCCGTTTCCTAGCCCCCTACGCTATTTATTCTTTCACAAAATCAGTACCAGTTGCATTAATTCTCGGAACCTTTGCATGGATATTTACCCATATCCCCACATTCTTAATTCAGGGAGCCTCTTCAGGCATGTATATAGTTCTATTCATCTTAGGCATCGTAGCTATAGCCTTAATCTATTTCACAGGTGATATAGTCTCAGCATGGATCTCTCACGCTACTTTCAACACCCTTGTCATAATTTCTACAGCAGTATTTAGCACCGTAACCTTAATAATACTCGTTTCCCTCTTAACATTCCTTTCAATATTCTACGTGACCTCAGGAGGCTCAAATGCCAAGAAACAAAGTCCATTCAACTTATAAAACAGATTCTTTATCTCATATCCTTCTTTCTCTAGCTATTTTAATATCCGTTTTTCTCGGATCTCAATCCTTTCTCTCCTCCTTCCCATCATCCATCTTAATCACTAACGACACTAAATTCACAACCACTTTCACCTCTATCAGTGCCAACCAAGTAACCTTCTCTGACTCATCACTCTCCCAATCTATAACTCCTGATGACATTCTTCCCCTCAGGCAAGGCGGTTATATTCGCTTCAAAGCCAACCAAGTTCAAAATCCATCCATCCGCGAAGCCTTAAAATATTCCCGATACCAATTCAATCACATCCTCTTCTACGAGCAATCCCTAAATCCATGGTCATTTACAGAATCTGATTCAATGGTTTTATCGACTAATATACTATCTCAAAGAGTCTCATTGTCGTTCAGTAAAAACCTCAATGCTCTCGAAGTCACTACTCCCACATCACATTACTATGTTTCGCTCCCAATAAACTCCTTCGCTCTAGTTACGGATGATGGCAACGCTCTATTATACAAATTATATCGTATAGATGACTCTAATATCAGCATCACTCTTATTGGTCTGTATCCATCAAATTCTGCAATCTATCAATCCTAATAGAACCTTAATAGTTCTATTTTTTGTCATCATTTCCCCATATAAAATCATAAGACATATTTATATACTTTAGAATATCAATACATCTAAACATAAAAAGGAGTAATAACTATTATAAACATTTTCATCAATAAAATAACTAACTCAAATGAAAGCATATTCGAATTACTTATTCCTGTAATTGGAATTATAATTATAATTATGAGTATGATACTAGGTATATGGAGTTAAAATCATGAAATCAAAAGTTTTTTGTTTACTATCGGATAACATAATGAATCCATTTTTGAGGGTACTTGTATCAGTTGTATTTTTGCTGCTCCTTGCTGGTGTGGCATCCGCAACAGTTCAGGTTGTGGCATCGAATACGGTACGAGCAAGCAATGATACGAACACATCGGCAGAATATGGTGAGTGGAAATTACAGAAAGTTATATCATTGGAATCACTTGGAAATCTTACAGGGTCTTTCAATGGTACTTTTAAAGAAAAAGACGCAGGGTCACAATATAGCTTCATAATGAAAAAGAGTGGTGTTAATATATCTGGTACATCAGGGACAAGCACTACAAATTATGAAGATACGCTTACAACCCGCACATTTACGTTTTCGACTACATTCAATGCAACTGACACCTTTGAATTATGGGCAAATCCATCTGATGCAGGGTACAAGATCGGGGATTTCAGGTTGATGTATGATTATGGGTATGATTTGCCGAGTGTGACGATTGGTGATGGTATGTGGGGTGCAAACGGAACGTATGACAATACAGTTCAAAACGCTTCAGGTTATCTTACAGTAGCATCTAATTTTTCATCTCCGTATCCTACGGATTATACAACCATGTGGTTAGGATATGAGGGTGCAGGAACGACATGGAATGACTCTAATGTAACAACTGCAAAGACAGTGACATTCACAGGTTCGCCATCCTGGACTACTGACACATGGGGGAACACAATAACCCTGAATGGAAACAATCAATATGGCTCTTACACTTCATCAAATCATTCTGATTTAATGACAATTGTTGGGTGGTTTAATTCTTCAGACTTAGATACCAATTCACTTCCACGTATTCTTGATGAACCAGGCGGGTTAATATTTATAAGAAACGATACTAATTATAAAAACCAAATCCAAATTCATTTTAATAAGGCAACTACCGCTGGAATATGGTTTAAGAATAATACCATATTCAAAAATACTACTTATAGATATGTATTAAGATATAATCAAAGTAGTACTGATGCTCCAGTATTAACCTTAAATGGAGTGAACATTTCTCTTGATACAAACCAAGCTCCTGTTGGTGCAAAAGTGAGTAATGTTGGAACTGGATATATAGGTGATAGTTCTGCACATACAAGAGAATTTACAGGTAAAATTGGTCGTATTGGTTTTTATGATCGGTGGCTTACTGATGCAGAAAGCAAACTTGCCACGTATGGCGGGTTTCATACCAGGGGGAATTTTACAACATCTATAGTATCATTGGGGGATAATACACCGTTTACTAATTATTATTTTTTTGGAGACCCTACAAATAATCTCACTGTATTTATAAATAATAGTGATGATGCTATTTCTTGGTCTGGAGAGTCTGTTTTATCAACAAATCCACCCAATCTAACTTATGGCGAGTTACCAGAATCAAATCAGACTAAATATATTCAGTTAAGATTTAGTCTCTCAAGTGATATATCTATTTCAAGTTATATAAATAAATTTATATTATACGGAACCACGAATGTTACCCCTTCAGTTCTATATTTTATCAGCCCGACTAAGGTAAATGCAAGCGAGAATTGGGGTGTGAACTCGACCCAAATATGGATACAGACCACAGAAACATTCAACGAGGCACCAATATTGTACTGGCAGGATAAAAGAGGTTCGGAACTACGGGTTGTTACATATATAATGAATCAGAATAACAATACGACTTATAGTTACAACTTTACTAATTTGGACGATGGTGATTATTTTTATTATGTATCTGCGAACCTTAGTAGTTCAGGAAATGTTTTTACATCTACTTATTACGTATCCATAGATTGGGACTTGGATCAAACCGTTCAAGGTGTTTATTTATGGCAACAATCAGATGGGCGGTATGTATCTAATACTACTACATCATATCCCCCTAATACCTTTATCGAACCAGAGTGGAAAGGATGGAGTTCATTGTCTGGTAATCGTGGAAATGGCACTTTAATAAGAAGGTGTTGGAATTCTACAACTAATGATATATATGATAACAATGGTGCATGTTCTGGTAGTGATAGTTCCATAAATCTTGCATATACCATTAATAACTGGCATCCATATCTTTATGAATTGAAACGATATGTAAATGCGTCTGGAACTGCCCATATTACAATAATAAATCGTGATCCTCCTGCGGGATATACTTTTGATAAATCTCTTGGCTATGCAATGCCAATGATGCCACATGTTCAGGATATTAAGTATATAAATAACTCTGTTATAAAATTTGGAGTTGATTGTCGATATGGTGGTGCAGGTGTATATCTTGCATCGATGAGCAATTTGTCTAAGAATATTATTAATAATTATGATTCGGGTAGACAGATACAAAACTCTTATTATGATGACGGAAATGCAACTGAAGTATATAGTCCGACTAGTATTTGGTCAGAACCTTGGGGCTGGAATCCTACACTTGCGGGAAATATATACACCCAACCTTCAAATGTTACTTCATGTGAAGTCGTGAATAATACAATTACTATAAGTGTTGATAAACTTGTTCACTGGAATCCGAGTTATAATAACGGCCTCTATAGTGATTTAGGGGGAGAAGTAACTTATTCTTTTGATGGTGAGAACCCTGTATTAACCTCAAGATACCTATATACTCATAATGGAAATGTAACTCATTTAAATTGGGCACATGAAACACCGACTTTTTATGGTATAAAAGAATTGACTCATGCTTGGTTTAGAAATAGTACCACTTTGTTTGAAGAGACACCAATATCCCAGGGATATACAGTATATTATGAATCATCACAAATAGTTTATATTAGTATGCTTAATGATTCTGATTGGGGCGTTGGGTTATGGAATAATAGACGTCCGCAAGTAGTTTTTTTTAATTTCTCTTTAAACTCGGACTCAGGAACTGCTTATGACGATGCAACTAATAAAATCAGTGTAATGCCATACTTTCTGATAAACAAAACTGGGGAAGTAGGGTCTAATGGGAGTAATATTGGCAGGATATACGTTGGAACTAAAACAGAGATGGATACTTATTATACTGGATTGGAATTTGCCATACAATATGATCCATTGACACCAACTAATCAAACCATTGAAAGTGATTATGTGTATGTCAGAGTAAATGCAACAGATACTGCAATCATAGAATCCGCATACTTGAAATGGACTAATTCCACAGGAACATATAATCTATCTATGACAATCAGTGAATTAGGTGATTATGTATATAGGAACATGACTGGATTATCATTATATAACTATTCCTATAATGTATCAGCAGCAGCAACAACAGGGGCAGCAGCAACAACATCGACAGTATGGACAAACATCACTGATATAACTGCGCCTGCAAGCATCACCGCACCAGCCACAGCAACAGGTAACTTCTTCATAAACAACACATGGACAAACCCAGAAGATGCAGATTTCAATGGTACTATCTGGAAATATGTGAACGGAACATCAGTTATAGCAAATCAGAGCAGTATAACCACATCATTGAACCTCACATGGTCAGCTCATTATGCTCAGAACATCAGCGCACAGACTGTTGACACAAGTGGGAATATAAACCAGACAAAGGTATGGTTCAATGCAACGATACCCAACAATGCCCCTACATTATCAAATACTACAAATCAGACAGTAAATGAAGGTGAAATTGTTTTTATTGACATTGATGGTACTGATTTAGATTCCGATACCTTAACTTGGAGTATCAATAGAACAGATTTATTTACAGACTTTAATATTTTGACAGGACAAGGAAATTGGACTACAAATGAATCAGGTGTTTATTATATTGATGTTGGAGTTTATGATGGATATATAAATATTAATTCAACGTTAGAAATTATTGTACAGATTATAGGTTATGAACCTCCAATTCCTATGTTATTATCGAATAATACAGGAAATTTTTGGATAAATACATCATATCAATCTGGAATTGGGAATATAACAAATTCTTATAATGTATCGAACGGAACATCATGGTTAAATGGAACAAATACTTATCTAAATGAAACATTATCTCCTCATGCCTGGAGTAATTTATCTATATATCCTTATAACTCATCTGGAGGCGGAACGTTAGGAAGTCCGTTATTAACCTATACTCAAATTCCTAATAATTTATTAACAATAACAAACTTTTCATCTGATTATTCATTATATGAGGGAGAAACGTTTTCTTTAGATTTAGCATGGGTAGATTTAGACACAGGAGATGGAGCAACATATTCAGATAATTCATCTGATTGGTCAATAGATGTTCTCGGACACACATCTTGGATTCCAGATTATACAGAATCTGGTAACTATTCATGGGAAATATGCGGAACTGATGGTTATCAAACATCACTTGATTGTCACGTTATAAATGTAACTGTTTTAGATTCTCCTCTTTCAATAAATTCAACAACCCCTACTACACCCGTAACAACCACAATAGGAATATCCCAATCGTTTGATATAGAAACAAATCGTACCGCAGACTATACGTGGTACTTAAACGAAACTTCTATCCAAACTAATTTATCTGTATCATCAGCCACATACACAAATTCAAGTAGTGCTATCGGTGTTTATAACATAACTGTTATCGTATCAGATGTAATAGACGAAGAGTCTTATCAATGGGATTGGACAGTAACAGCAGAACCAGTTTATTCAATATCAGGATATGTATTTGATAACATTGCTTCACCTTTAAGTAATGTTGATGTAAGAAACGGAACAAATTACTCTACATCTAACGGAATTGGATATTATTCAATAACAGGAATGATAAATGGTTCTTATAATTTAACATTTAATAAAACAGGTTTCACCAATAATTCATTAGATGTGATTATCAACGGTACAAACTTAAATAATCAGAATCAAACCATTTACGATAACTCCTCACCTTCCCAAGTTACAAACCTAACTAATGGAACTATAAGTCAAAACACAATCGACATTTCATGGGATTCTGTATCAGATGCTAATCATTATAGAGTCTATCGTAACGATACATTGTTAGGAATAACTACAAACACCTACTATAATGATACAGGTTTAACATTAAACACCCCATATTCTTATGTGGTCAGTGCTAACGATTCTTATAACAATACTGGATTAAATTCAACTCCCTTAAACATTTCAACAAGTGATGCATATACTCTCTCAGGCTATGTCATCTCATCAACAGGAACGCTCTTAGATAGTGCTAACGTGTCTTATTCAGGCGATTCTAACCTATCTAACGCTTCTGGATACTATCAGATATCAAACATTTCAAACGGAACCTACAACTTCCTAATTTCAAAGACAGGATATGACAATAACATCACTTCAGTAACTATTAACGGTTCAGACCTATCACAAAACTTCACCTTAACTTTAACTCCCACCCCAACTCCAACAATAGCCCCCTCAGGTAGTGGAGGTTCTACTACAGTAACTCCTGTTCCTACACTTATTTATGTAACTAATATCCGAGACTTAAACAATAATCCTCCATTACTTGAAATCAAAGATACATCTGCTGGCGCAATCGTAACCTTAACTAATGAGGGAAATGCATCCCAAGAATACATTCTAGCTTGGAATGTTCGAGACTTGACTTTCAACAGCATCATAGAATCAGGAGAGAGTTCAAAATTAATAAAAGTAAATGAATCTTATGATTTTGTTATCGACATAAAAAACGTTCCCTATTTAGGCAGCAAATACAGATTCGATGCTATAGCCCAATATGGAATCTATCAAAGCAAGTCAACAAAAATCCTAATCAACGATAATTACTCCTATCTTTCATTCTTAACTGAAAATATATTTTTAATAATCACGATAGGTTTTATAACCCTATTTTTCATTCTAGGCAGAAAACTTAAAAATAGAAGATAACTTTTAAAAAATTATTTTTTCTGTTCGCAACCTTTTTATACTCCAATAACAACATAGTATTTAGCAGGCGTGAAGTTAATTTTTTTCTAACCCACCCCACTCCCTTTTCGCCTGCTTTTCTTCATCTTATTTTCTCAATGAAAACTCTTATATACTTTGTAATATTGTTGTAGACAGCAACACACAATCGTACTTTCCCACCCAACACACTATTTTATTGTTGTCTACACATTTTAATCATTTTTATCTCCCACAGCGTAACTCTTTTATATTATAACATAGTAGTAGCATTGCGACTTTGTGCAGATGATGATTCATTTTTCATATCACCATAATAAAAAGGGATCAATCTTTTAAGTCATCTGCACAAAGTCCACTCCTATCTCCATCTCTCCCATCTCCAAAATTTCTAAACATTATCTTTATATACCATATCAGCATCTTCTCATTATGAAAAAACTTCTTCCCCTAATAGCTATTCTCTTAGCTATCTCTGTACTGACTACAACCGCTTCCGCCAGCTTCTTCGACTTCCTATATTCCCCAAAAGTCACCCCCTTCGTTCCCATTTCCAAAGAAGAACAATGGCTCTCCCTATCCCAAAACCTTGATAATCTCAACACTCCTGTCAATATTGAAAAACTACAAACTCTCCTCTCCTCCTATAACTACAAAGACGCAACTTTCATAATCGAAGTCACAGACCTTAAAAAAGCTTTCATACTCGACTACAATGCAGGAGCAATAACCTCCTTCAACGGAGGAGCTTATGACATAACATACGTAATAAAGCTTCCCTCTTCAAAAGTAAACACTATAATCGATATCCTAAACAACGACTCCTTTTCTCTTCACTCTTTTTCCCCTCTCACCAAAATTCGGCTCTACTTAGAACTCGCCCACTCCTAAAACCTTAAAATACTGTTTCCTTTTTTCCTTCTTCTTTTTGTTTTCTTTGTTTCTCAATCCTTTCTTTCTCTCCTTCTGCAAATCCTTTAGCTATTTTCTTTGCTTCCTCATTTTCCATATTCTTACCTCAAAAAAATTATTTGATCTCCCCTCTTCTCGCAAATCGAATGAAGTTTTCGAAAGTCTGATATACATATCCATTTCATGAGTTACTTGAGAATGCAACACTCCCAACAATTTCTCATTAGCCTCATAATTCTCTTGAATCTCTTTTTTCTTATCTGAACGCTCTGTCACATAAGGTCTAATATCGGTATTAAACTTCTCCTCAATCTGTCTTATTGCTCTTTCCTTCTCCATAACTAATGAAGCTATGCTCTTTTCATACTCTGAATCTGATTCTGCAATCAAAGTGTTTTTCATCGACATAATCTCATTATGAGCTGACTTATATGCCTGTTCCTTAGCATCCTGAAATTTTTTCGTGTTTTCAATCAACAATTTCATTTTCGTCTTATTATCCATACCTCCTACCTTTTCTCTCGTGTTAATGAAAACACTTTCAACCAAATCAACCATGCCCGCATAAAAGCGAGAAAACGGAACCTCTTCAGCCACTTTCATTATTTCTCTCAGCTTTCCCACAACCTCTTTAGCGACAGGCATAATCTCTTCATTATCTTTTATAACAAGTTTAGTCATATTCTTACCTCAAAAAAAGTTAAGTCATCTCCTCTTCATTCTCCTTTATGCATTCTTTGAAATCAGCGATTAAATCAAAGTCAAATTTAGTCTTTATACCCTCTGCCACAACTTTAAACTCATCGTTATTAAGCAGATAGTTTATCGCCTCAGTCTGTCCTTCTTCATTCCATGGAAGATCAGGATACATATCATATAAATAATCTTTAAAATCTGTATAGACTTTATCTAGACCATTTTCGTTTATACCCTTCAACTGTTCTAATAGCATTTTAGCTAGTCTTATATTTTCGTTCTTTTCATCTTCGAATCTATTCTTAGTATCTGTATTCATATTCTTACCTCAACTTTTAATTTATGTTATTAATACTCTGTTCATATTCTTTTATCCACAATCTTATTCTCTCTTTTGAGAATTTAGTGATACTACTGATTTGATCTAATGTACATCCTTCTTTCCGTAGAATCAAAACAAGAAACTTAACAGTTTTATTATCACAGTCATAATAAGACTCTAATAAGCTTTCATAACTAACATCTTTAAGTTCTGTATTCCGTAAGTCTTTTTTAGTGTTTTCTTCATTTTTTCTGCACTCTTCAGATACTTGTTTTATCTTCTGTCTTGTATTAGTCGTATTATCACTTCCATGCTTAACTCAGCATTACTACTACTACTAATACTCTATACTATATATACTCTATCACATAACTTTATATACTATCACTTCATAGCAATCTTTATATACTATTTCAAAACAGAAACTTTTATATACTAACAGTGACTTAGTAGTAGTAGCCCAATGCGAGCAAAGAGATGAAATATAACATGGCACACACAGTAACAATAAATAAACAAGAAGAAAAAGTCGATAAACATGAAGAATTCGATAAAGCAATGGATGAGTATACTGAACTTAATTTCTATACTCCTGAGAACAAAAAAACAGATGAATATAGAGCAGACGGACTTTTCATCATTCGTACTCTGATCTTACAAGGACATATAGACTTAGTTCAAGACGCACTTGATGAAGAGGAACTAGGTCCAGAAATGAGTTCTCGAATAAAACAGCTCATTGCAACTCTAAAAGACGGATATCCCCAATAATATTTTTTTGAGATGATACTATGGCACACACAGTAAACGTAAAAGAAAGAACATATGCTGAAGAAGTAGCAAAGCACAATGAAGATGTAGAGGCATTCGAAACAGCTCTCGAATTTTATATGAATGCTCAATTCATTAAAGAAACGCCTGCCGAAAAACATGATGCAGAAATTGATGGAGGACATTACTCAAAAACAAGTCCCCGTTTCATTATCAAATCAATGCTGATGAACGGACACGTAGACCTAGTCGAACAAATACTTGCTCGTGAAGAAGTGGGACTCGATCCTGATCAAAACGCAGAACTCAAAGCGAACATCGAAATCCTCAAAAAAGGATTCCCCAAATATCCTGAAGCTCCATTTTAATTTTTTATGAGATGATTTTCCATGACAAACATACTTGAAACAATAAACACCCTAAAAGCCTCCTTATCTCCTGAAGACCTCAAGAAGCTCTCTCAAGAGCTAAACGCATCCTCCATAACAAAGACAAGAGAACAACGTCAGCAAGCCTTTGAAAACGCCTGTATGAGCCAAGAACGTGATCTTAAAGACATCACAATGACTCAATTATCAGAGTTAATCGAATCTGACAAGCTCTCTCTCTTTCAATACGATTATCTCGTAGACGAAGTTGACCTAGACAAAATGACTCCTGAGGCAAAAACAAAGCTGACTCGTATGCAAAACGAAATTCGTTTCTTATTAGCCTATTACCAGTTAATAGACTATTAACTTCTCAATTTTTTTCTATCTATTTTTTAATTCATTATTTTATCCTTCTATCTTTTTGGAGCATAATCTTTATATACAAAGAACTACTATTAGTAGTAGTAGCAAAAACTACTAAGAGATGATAATACATGAACAATATAGAAGAAAAAATAACAGGCAAAGACTTAGTATGTGCTTATAAGCATATGTACTTTGATCCAAAAGGACTTATTCTACGTGCATTAAAGCTAAATTCAGATGAAGCATGTGATAAAATGCTAAAATTCTGTATAGAATGCAACAAAGAAGTTCTTCGACTCCATCACATTGAAAATGCAATTTTAAATGACATTATAAAGTCTATTGAAGACTATATGAATAACCCCGATGAAATGCTCGCTATAGCGAAAGAGACGCTCCAAGATAAAAGAGTTAAGGATACAAACAAAGGAGAATCCTACGAGCCTTCCTTTAATGCAAATAAAGCTAAAGAGATAGCATTAAATAATAATGGAAATATAATGTTCTATATCGCTAACAGCATAAGACAAGCTTCGAATACAGCATTTTTAAATGCATGTACAAAAGTGGATGAACATAATTCATGGTACTGTATTGGAGCCTCCTTACTATCAACAAATCATCTATTAAATGTCATGACTATAGAAGAGCAAGTGAAGATTTTTAATAATCTCTAATTTTCTCTCTCCTTTTTCTCTTTAAAAGCTTTTAAAAACTCCTTTAAGCTCCTTTTATTCTTCTTTTTTCTCCTCTTCAATATCTATCTCTTAATTTTCTAACTCTTCACAAACACTCTTTATATCGTTTCTCTTCATAATCACAATCTTTAAATACTTTGTAGTAGTAGTAGCAATGCTTACAAAAGCACTACAAAAACCGAGATGAATAACAATGGTAAAAAAAGACACAATATTAATTATTGAAGGCGTAGATGAAAAAGGGAATCCGATACCCTCCGAAGCTCACATCTTCAAGGGATGCGAAACCAACGAAGAAATCGAAGCGAAAATAGCAAAGGAAAACGAAGGAAAACCTGAAGAAGAACAAAGCGACCTCGAAACAGAAGATGCAGTTCTCTCACTTGTCGTCGAAAATGCCGATTCCTGTACAGACATTGCAGGTTCAATTGAAGACTTTGAGATCATTCGTCACGAATAAACACGTTTAACCCAGCATCATTTATGATACTAAATGTTGAATTTGTCAGACTATGACCTTTTTCCCACCATAAAACCATAGTCCTTGCAAAACCTATCCAAAAACATAGTCTGATAACAACAGAATTTAGTATCATAATACCATTTCTTTTTTATATTCCTCATATCTTTTTTATATCATTTCTTACCTCTACTTCATCAATTCTCTTTAAATACTATGAAGTAGTAGTAACAGTACTGAAAAACTCTTAGTTTCTCCCGAAAAAACTTATAATTTTTTCTCTAAAAACTCTCAGTTTTCTCCAAAAAGGTGGCAACAATGAAAATTTACACATCCCCCAATTGTCCAAATTGTATCTCATTAAAGCAACTATTAACAAAAAGCAACGTTGACTTCGAAGAAATTGATGGAACCACAACAAAATCTGTAGCCTTTCTTCGCTCTCGAAAACTCCCCTTGCAGCTCCCGATCATAGAAATTCCCTCTCTCATCGAAAATAACTCTCCTAATTTTTTCACCTATGACCAATACTTGGAGTTGTTAAAATGACTGAAGCACAAACAACAAAAGTAAATGTTCGCTGGTTCGATGACTACCTTGAATCTTTCGACTGCTCCGAAGTTCGTTTTTGATGCGCTCTTTTATTTATGCGATTAACAACAGGCGAAAACAGACATATTCCACTAACTCAAGTAAGATGGTTCTCTCTATCAAAAGAAAGCCATGAACAAAAATAAACATAGGAAAGATAATTACATGGTAACAAAAGTACGTGCATCTTCAGGACATATACAGTCCTTCAACATCGATTTAATCATTTCCTCTCTTCTTAAAGAAACTGCCCTCGTAGAAAAGCTCAACGGAGACAAACGATTAACTACAAAACAAGCTTATTCCATAGCTACTGAAGTCGAAAAGCTCATAGACGAACACAACATCCAATACCTTTCTGCTCCCCTAATCCGCGAACTCGTATGTGCCGTCATGCTCAAAAAAGACTTAGGCGAAATACGCAGAGTCTACACCCGGGTAGGTCTTCCAATCTACGACCTCTTTAATATCATCACCAATCCCAACATCGAAAATGCCAACCTTGTAGATAATGCTGAAACAGCACATAAATACGTAGCTGATAAAGTTATGAAAGAAGCATGTTTACTCTTACTCCCACGTCACATCTCTGAAGCTCATCTCGCAGGAGATATTCACATCCATGATCTTGAATATTTCATGAGTAGGGGATTTTGCTGTGATTGGGATTTACGCAATTTTTTCTTCTATGGTCTAGATTCTTCTGGAGTGAACAAAACTAACGTAGCAGGTCCTGCCAAAAACGCTGAAGTTGCTATTCTGCATGCTGCAAAAGTGCTAGGTAGTGCCCAAACAAACTATTCAGTAGATGCTTCAGAAGACATAATAACTTCAAAAGACGAAATAGTTTCAATAAACAAAATAGGAAGCTTTATCGATTCCTTAATGAATAACAAAGATACAGCAAAAATTCCTGAAATTAATGGTGAATATATAGACATATCTAATCTAGGCATTAAAGCAGTTGCATTCAATCCTAACACCTTTAAAAACGAATTCAAAACTATAAATAGAATAATTCGTCATCCCTGCAAAGATGAACTTTTTGAAATAAAAACAAAATCTGGCAGAAAAGTTAAGACAACAGGAAGTCATAGTGTCTTTAAGTTCATCAATAATAAGCCATGCGAAGCATTAGTTAAAGACTTAAATGCTGGTGATGAGCTTGTTATACCAAATCTTTTACCATCATCAAATGAAATAGTTGAAATAGACTTAATAAAAGAACTATCAAAGCTAGATCGAAAGCTTATAGCAGATATTTTTGTTACAGGAAGTGGATATAAAATCCCAGCTCCTGGGAGAAAACATTATGATTGGAATCGTAGAGACTCAATTCCATTAACTTATATATTGGACAACTCAATCAAATTAAACCTTAACTCATGCTATTTAAGAACTCCTCGTTCTGATAAGAAAATACCAGTTATTATAAAATTAACTCCCGAATTCTATCGATTGATGGGTTATTTCACTTCAGAAGGCCATATTTCTGAAACTTCTTCAGGGTGCCATCATATAGGTTTTTCTTTTGGAACTGAGAAAAAACTTGCCTGCGTTGAAGATACAAAGACAGCACTAAAAAATGTTTTTAATCTTGATGGCAAAGAAAATGAATATCATAAAAGTGTCACCCAAGTAATTGTAGACTCCAAGATGCTATGCATCTTATTTAAGCATGTTTTTAATACAGGAATTGGTTCCCATAGCAAAAGAATTCCTAAATATGTTTTTAATTCATCTGAGGCAAATAAAAAAGAATTCTTAAAAGGATACTTTTGTGATGGACATTCAAGAAGAAGATGGATCGCTTTTTCAACAGTGTCAGAAATGCTAGCATCTGATTTATCCTACTTACTCCTGCACTTCGGAATCATATCAAGATTTGAAGAAATGACAATGCCTGCGAGAGAATTTGAAAATAGAATAATAAAAAGCTCAAAGCTTTTTAAAGTCGTAGTTTATGGAAGAGAAAATAAAGAATCTCTGACTTCGATATTGGGAACACGAAACAACCTGGACACATACAAGACTGATATTACATTCCCTTCCAGAGAAAACAAAATCATTCAAGGTGATTTATGCTCAGATACTATCAAGTCCATTACAAGAATAAAGCCATCTACTGAATATGTTTACGATTTATCCATCGATAACTACGAAAACTTTATTGGAGGATTTGGAGGTATAGCTCTTCATAACTCAGGAGGGCAGGGTTTTTATAATTTCCTAACCTTCGTATCCCCATATCTCAAATCCCGTTCTGAAAAAGAGATTCGTCAACTCATGCAGATGTTTCTCTACGAAATCTCCCAAACAATGGTTGCTCGTGGCGGTCAAGTTGTCTTCTCCAGCATACAGCTAACTCCCGGAGTCCCAACTCTCTGGAAAGACAAGCCCTCAGTCTACGCAGGTTCTATTCACTACGATGAACCATATTCCCTATTCGAAAGAGAAGTACGCATAGCCTTCAAAGTCTTAATGGAACTCATGATCGAAGGCGATTACAATCATCGTCCTTTTAATTTTCCCAAACCCGAAATCGCCTTCATGAAAGAATTTCTCATCCCCAAAGAAGAAGACGAATTTTATAGAAATGATATGATTCACATACCATCATATGATGAACTCTATGACAAAGTCTTCGAACTAACCGCAAAATTTGGCACTCCCTATTTCGATAACATGATCCCTTCCTATCGCACTCACGGAGATAACTCCATCGATTGCTACCAGTGCTGTGCCTACTCCTTTACCACAAATCAATCAACTGACAACGAATTCAACAATAAGCTCTACTTCAAAAATAACATCGGCTTCTCTATGGGAGCTTGGCAAGTCGTAACCATCAACTGTCCTCGTCTTGCCTATCAATCCTCCTCACCCGAAGATTTCATTCAACGCTGGAAAACCCTAGTTTCCCTATCTGTAGACATCTTCCGTGAAAAACAAAAGTTCATGAACATCCAACTTGCCTCGAATCGTATTCCCTTCGCCCAGCAAAAACCACAGAACCACACAACTAAATCCCAATACTCCCTTGTAGACTTCGAAAACCTCGTATGGGAAATTGGCGTAATAGGCATCGATGACGTTGTTCGTCATTTCACAGGAAAGTCAATGCACGAATCAACCGATTCCTTTGCCCTAGCCCAATATCTCTGTCTTGAAATGCGTCAAGCCATCGCTGAAGCCTCAACAACCTCAGGCCTTCGTCTTGTCTTTGCTCGCACTCCAGCCGAAACAACAGCCCAACGCTTCGCAGTTTCCGACATAATAAATCCTCTCTATTCCGATTCTGCCAAATCCATAGTCAGTGGAGACCTTCCCACAGCTCTCTCCCTCCTTTCCCAAACTAAAGACCTCCCCATCTATTACACAAATGGCACCCACGTTCCCGTTTCCGCCGATTGTTCCCTTCCCGATAGAATTCGTATCGAAGAAGACTTCTTTGACATTCTCGATGGTGGCAACATTCATCACATCTTCCTAGCCGAAAAGAACTCCTCCCCTCAAGGCCTAAAAGAATTTGCAATGAACGTCATTCGCAAAACCAAAATCGGCTACTTCTCTTTCACCAAAATCCTAACTTCCTGTTGTGATTGTCATCACGTGGAAGAAGGAGAAAACAAAACCTGTTTACAATGCGGTTCCACAAACATTGATTACATCTCCAGAATCACAGGCTACCTCAGCAACTGGAAATCGTGGAACAAGGCTAAGCAACAGGAATTTTGGGACAGGAGAAAGCATAACATTTAAAAATCAACCGAAATTATAAAAAAAATAACCTCAGGAGAATCTAAAAACATGTTTTTAACAATCAGAACAACAGAACAAATAGCAATTGCCCACTTCGTACACTTAGCAAACCTACATTCGAAATGCAGAAAACTCCACGGTCATAACCTCAGAGTAGAAGTTACAGTATTTGGAGAAGTCAAAACAGATGGAATGGTAGTAGACTTTAATGCCATAAAATCTGTCATCAAAGAACTCGATCATAAAACCCTGCTCCCAGATAGCATAGCCAATCTTGATAATATGATCCCTGCAAGTGACTCCCTAAACGTAGAAGTTAATAACAAATCCTATACGTTTCCAGTAGAAGATATATTCATTCTTGAAAACACAAGCGTAGTCACTTCAGAGAACATAGCATCATACTTATGGTTAAAATTCAAATCCATGTACCCCAAAGACGACTTCACTATCAGGATATACGAAAGCGAAAATTCTTTTGTGGAGATTAAACCCTAAATTAATACCCCATTTCTCCTATTTTTCTCTTATTTTTATCCTTTCTTCTCTCCAAACTTAATTTATTTTTCCTTCTTCCTTACTTTATTCCTTCTCCACTTTTACAGCTTCAACCCGTCAAATCGACATACATTTATATAGTATATAGTAGTAGTAGTAATACTCTTAAAAAGGAGTTAAAAAAATACGCCAATCACTCCTTCCTCACGGAAGGGGATTGTTCCGTAAGGAGTAAGGGTAACTGGTTGACAAGGAGGCATTAAAAAATGCAGAAGTTAGAAGAAAGAAATACATACACACCCACAGATATTCCGCACGTTAGTGGCAACTGTGATCGAATATTAAACAGAGAGGAAACTCTCAGTGCATCCGGTTTAAAAACATCTTCTAACAACTCCGATGCGGCTCTAACTGGTTTCAGACTGTTCCAGAACAGAACTCGTGAGTCTCTGTTACAAAAACAGTCTATATCTTACAGGAAGAAAACGATTCCAGTTATCGTGAAAACTGGAACTATTATTAAGCAGGGTACGCTATCTGCTATCCCTGCACCCCACAAAGATGAAACTTGAAGAAATAAACACAAAACTCGCATTAACGCCAGAGGAAATAGCTGATTTAAATGGCTGGTTCTCTAACGTTGCAGGAACAACAAAAATTCCATTAACGCAGATCACGGAGTTTTTCGAATCAAGAACAGAGGAGTCTATCGCCGCAATCGGGCTGGAAAATGTGACTAAAGAACAATTCCTTGAATTCGTGAAATCAGCAGTCATGTCTGATGCCCAGCTCGTCTTACCTCCTCCACCGGGAGTCCATATTATCACAGCCCCTCTCGGATGGTTCCCGACAAAATCCCGTAATCTCGGTCCAAACAAAATCGAAAAAATGAGCGAAATAATCGCCTATTCTATGATGGAAGGAACTCCTCTCACAACCACTTCAATGATGGCTTTCGGAGATGAAGCTACCCTCATACGAAACGACATCGATCCAATGCATATATACGATACAGTTGTTTCCTTCAACGCCGAGAAAAAACAGCAAGGCTTCATAAAATGCTCTATCCATAAAGAAACAAAATTCAACGGTAATCAAATTCAAGCACCGGGATTCCCAGCCAACATCAAAGCGATGGAAAAATACGTTCTTTCCCAATATCCAACTGTTCCACTCGGAAAAGCCTCAACAAACATCTCAAAGCTCATCCACACAACAAAAGGGCAGGGATCATCAGCAAAGACTTCAAAGCCTTTCCCAGACTCCACAGACCTTAAAGTCATCCAGGTCCGTATCACTGACTTCATCTCAGGTATCCGCAAAGACAACATTGAATGGGGCAAGTTCAGCGTAGTTGACTCAACCTTTATACCCACCATAAACCACAAGTCCTTCAACGTATGGGTTGACCCAATGCTCGCCAGAAGAGTCGGTGCAGGCAAAGATTCATTCGTAAGAATGATCGGCACTCTTCAGCACGATCAGAACCAGCAATTCATAGAAATGAACTGTTGCGCTATCATCGTTGATCGGCTCGTGCCCCTCGTTGAAACAGTCGCTAACATGAGTGGAATACCAATAGGTCCGGTAACAAATGTTCCTACAGCTACAACAAAAGTACTCTCAACCGTAATCTGAGCAAGAAGTACCTATGCCACCCCCCAATTCCCCCTTCGCAAAATCAGAACCTTCACCTGAGATTAGCTTCATGCAAGCAGCCTCAGGTATGGGTTCTCCTTTTTTAACTAACTCATCACGGTTAAAAATAGTAACTGCGGAAGAAGCTATAGAAGCGGGATGTCCATTTCGTATCCTAATTTCAGGATCCCCTGGAAGTGCAAAAACGCACTTTGGATTAACGTTTCCTCCTCCAATAAAAATCATCGATACAGAAAATCGATATAAGTTAATCCTTCCCAAATTTCGCACCTGTCAAGATTGTGGCGAAAGCTTCGTTTCAACAGACATCAATTCAAAAACAAAAAAAATTGCAGGAATAAAACAATGTCCTTCCTGCAACTCCCTGAACGTAAAAATCAAAAACGTTTCCAGCATCCTCTGTAACTCAGGATCCCTAGTAAACGAAGCCTCCCAACTCTTCATAAAACAGCTTGAAGAACACTATACTAAAACAGGAGAATACGGAACTCTCATCGTTGATAACGTATCAAAAAAATGGGACTGGGACCAAAGCGAATACGCTAAAAAGAAATACGGACACGACCTTGAAACTAAAGATGATCGATTAAGTCCAATGAACGATTATAAGTTCATAAACCCAAAGCATAACGAAGAATTCAGAGACCTGATCTTACGTGCCAATTGTCACGTTGTAATGATCGCTACGACCAAAGACACCTATGATAAAAACGATGCTTTCAAAGTAATAGGAAGTCGTCCAGACGGTCAAAAACATAACCCATTCGCAGTAGATTGGGATATTTTCAACATGCAAGGGCAGATAGCTCTTCAAGACGGAACAATAGTAGGTAATGGAGAATTCACATCCTATCTCAAAAAGAATTCTTTAGCATCTTGCTCTATCAACCCTATCAAGTTCCTAGACTACAAGAAAATGCTAAAAGCTCGTGAAGCATTCTTAATAGAATGCGGGATAACAGAGGAAAAACCTATATCCCCTTCTGTTATTCCTCCTCCTCCACCTACAGCTCCCGCAACTCCAGAAATAAAAAAGTAAATCGCAAAAATTCAAAATAAAAAGGAATAAAACATATGTCCCAAACACTCGAAAATCTAAAAACTGATTCAGCATTGCCTGAAATCGCAAATTTAAGCAAACCTGTAGAAACAATAGTAGCTCCCACCCCAGCTCCAACCCTATCCGAACTCGGAATAGACCAGACCCAAACTATCGGCATCGTCTGTTCCCCAACAGAACTCAAAAACCTCATATCCATGATTTCTCTCCCGAAGAAGCCAAGCGCAGACTTCCCGAAAATTGTCCTGAACTTCGAAGAAGATCGTGTATGGTGGGGAAACTCACTTAAAGGCTCCTTTTTCATGGTATTCGGTTTCGCTACAGCCGACTCCTTCGAACAGATGTGGGGAAAAGGTTCAGTACCAATATCCGTACCCAAATTCCTTGAGCGACTCGAACTCCTACGATCCTATCCAGAAGTAACATTCTGGGTAAATCTCAAAACCAAAATCTACGGACTCCAGGCTGAAAACGTCCTCTGTTTCACCTCTTACATCGAAGCAATCAGTGAAATAACCTCTGCTTACTATCCAGAACATCCTAATGTCAAACAGCAGAAATTCCCGATAGACTTCCTTGAAAACGGATACATTCCAAGAATGAAAACAGAAGAAAACGCATTTGTCTACGGCATAGACACAGAGGCATCCGAACTCAAAACTATAATAACTCTCGGTGCCGCTAACTCTCGTACCAGCTACCCCATTTCCATCAGCTCCAAAGACATATCCGTAAACTTCAATGAGGCCAACAACCCGAAAGAAACAGGCTCCACAAGAAAACGCTTAATCGCAAAGCCCGGCTCTGAACAGCTTCCCACAGATGAAAAGTCAATCAACCTGATCATAGGTCCAACGCTAGAAAGTCTAGCTGATAACTTAAAGGGCCCGATCACCCTTCGTTTCGGTAAAACTCCCAAGTCCCCCGTTTATGTTCTCCACAAAACAAAGAATGAAGCAGGAGGTGTTATAGTAGCTGGCTTCACATTCAGTGGAAAAGAATCAGACGCAACAGGAAAGTGAGGAACAAAAACATGTCTCAGGTCACAACCTTATCCCAACTTCCTTCCCCTATATTTTTTTTATCTTTTTTAATTCCCATTCAGGAGAGATAAAAATGCAAACCTCCTCCATTTCCCCATCTCAAGCCTCCTCTCTCTTATTCGGCAGATTCCCACGCTACATAGGCCCTCGTCAATGCCAAGTTCATTCCTATCCTGAACTCCTCTCCCACATGTCAGCTCAATCAGGCGTAACCAATTGCTTCACATCCGTCTATTCTTTTATCCCAAAATACACTCCCATAATCGATAAACTCTTTCTCGAAGCCGATGACGAACCCGCAAAAGCCCTTCGTGCAGGTCAACGCCTCTTCGAAGAATGCACAGAACGCTACCATTTCCCAACTCTCCCTATTTGGTCAGGTAACCGCTCCCCCCATATCTTTCCCCTCTTCCAACCCGAAGTTCTTCCCAACCCCTCCGATGCTATTAAAAAAGCCGCTTATAAAATAGTTCAAACCTCCAATCAATACCACATTGATCCCTACTCCTATAAAAAAATCCCATACATTGACACTCGTGTTCTCGAAGCTCGTCGTCTCTGTCGTTTCCCCAATACCCGTCGTGTTTCCCCTTCAGGAATTCCCTCCTCCAACAATTGCATAATCCTCGATCCATCCCGATTCCTCGACATGAACATCAAAGAAGTGCAAGACCTCTCCCAAACTCCCCAAACCAAAAATATAACCTTCTCCTCTGAACCTCCCAGCTCCAAGCTCTCAGACATCCCCGTATCCGATATAAACCTTGATGAATGGGCAGGCAACCAAGTATCCTCCCCCACATCCCTCGATCCCGAAACAGAATATTATTCCTCCTCCCGCATCCAACCCACTGCTCTCGAATACATGATCGAATCCCTGATAACCCGCCCCTGCAATCGTCTCTCCCTGCAATCTCCCAACCCTTCCCACCGTGCCCGAATCTCCATCGTAGCCGAACTCAAACACAAAGGTATAGAAAAATCCTTTATAAAATACCTTTTCTCCTGCTTCAACCTCTACGATTACGACCAAACCACCACTAGCATCCAAGTCGATCATATCTTTTCCAAAAACTACCTTCCCTTCGGTAGAAGAATTATGCAAGAGGAATCTCTCTGCAATCCGGAACCCTCCAATCCCAACTGCATCAAATGTCAAAGCAGAAAATACACTTAAATACTAAAACCCCTTATCAACTCCTATGTCACAAGAAGAAATGAACGCAATCAACAAATATCTCGAAGAGAATTATGAAATGTTAGTAGGATTATCGAAAATATGAGAACCAAAACCTCCAGAAGACAAAGTTCCAGACTAAATGCTAATTACCTAATATTCTACTTAGTCGTTATAGCCTTATTATTAATAGGTTCATTTTACGGCAATAATTTAATTACATATGTCGGATTAGGCTTATTATTATTTCCTTTTATAATAACCATATCCGTTATCTTAATTTTCATATTCATATTAATCCTTTTTCGCATCCGAACATCCCGACATAGATAATCATCTTTAAATACCTATCAGTAGTAGTATCATTGTTATACCCTCAAAGAGGTTAAATATGACAAAAGAAAAACAAATAATCAACCCACCTAGATGTGTTCCTTTCGGACACTGGATAGATGTAGAACGTTTATCAAAAACAGAAATTTCAAAAGAAATTATAGAAACAACAGAGATAAAAGAACCTAAACTTCTATATAATCCATTTTATCTTCCCATAGAAGAGAATTCAGGACTTAATATCATAGTAAGAGGAGAAAATCCCAGTCCTTTCATCCTTAAAGCAATTCTTTCCCTTTATACGCTCTCCTCCAATTCCAAAATAAACATAAAAAGGAATTGCGTAGCTTCAATGACTGACTTGATAAACAATCCCAAAGATACCCATAACATCTTCTTTATCAGCGAAGGCATATCAGATGAAATCAGAAACAGCCTAAAATCTCTCATTGTAATCGATACTAAACATAAATTAGAGATAGAATATGACAAAACTATTGAAGGAGATATTGCTTTATTACACATCTACAATATGTCCTTCATGCCATGTGATGCATTTATAGTTTCATTAAACGACATCAAAGATTAATCTTTTTTTTCTTTTCTTTTTTCCATTAATCTCTAAGCAATCTTTATATACATTGTAGTAGTAGTAGCATTATATGACAACACAAATTACAATCTCTGAAAATAAAATATGTGGTTTTCAGGGAGAATATCTTTTCCTCTCCAACTTCTTTCCTGTAAGAATAGAACACGAAAACATAATATACCCTTCCGTTGAGAACGCTTATCAAGCCTCAAAAACTCTCGATAAACAATCTCGTTTCAGATTCGTTCATATGACTGCCGCCTCTGCAAAACGAAACGGAAAAACTCTCCCTCTTCGCCCTGATTGGGAAGAAATAAAAGTTCCCCTTATGAAAACCCTTCTCGTTAAAAAATTCCAGCAAACAACCCTACGAAGAAAGCTCCTCTCCACAAAAAACTCCCTCATCGAAGAAACTAATTACTGGAACGATACTTTCTGGGGAGTCTGCCGAAACAAAGGTGAAAACAAACTCGGCATCCTCTTAATGGAAGTTCGCTCTGAAATACAAAACGAGGTAAAAAATGTCGCATAATGCCAAATCATATATCTCTGCCCCCTTACGTCAATTTCTTGGAATAATAAACTCTTGTCCAATACCCTGTTCACTCTCTCGTATTTGCGATATGCCCTGTTCCAATTTTAAATCTCTCCCAAATCCTATTAAAATCTCCTCTCCAGAACAAAAGTATTCTATTATACTCATTGATGACTGCTATAATTATTTCCTACAACGAAGCTCAGCACAGCGAATAACTATTTCATCAGAAGGAAGAATTTTGTTATGAAATATAAAAACAAATTTCTATTATTATATGGTTCGGGTATAGCACTTATTACTGCATCTTTTTTTGCACTATATATAAACTATATTAATTGGAGTTTCATAAAGTCTACACTCTATGAAAGCTCATCACCCGCATATTATTCAATGTATGATGAACTGCACTTTTCATATCAGATATTGAACTTTATCAATGGAATACTAATATTCACAGGATTATTTCTTGTCAGAAAATCGATCTATAAAACTACTATATCAGAGGAAATATGAAGCTTCAAATCGACATTCACGAACCTAACGATAAGCTTATCCAAGAAATTCGTTCCTTCTTCCCTCCAGAAGACATTGAAATAACGACTCTTTCTGTCGGAGACTTAAATTACGGTAACGTCTGTATTGAGTTAAAACGCCTAGACCTAATCTCCTCCCTAAAAACAAACAAAGGAGCTACAACCTCAAACCTAAAGCGTCAAGCTCAAAATATGATGCAATTCCCTGTTCGTGCAGTAATCGTAACCCGAACCATCCCCGAAATCTTCATGGACTCAAAATTCATCAAAATCAATCATCCCGAACTCGAAACAGAACCTTTTGATTTTCGTAAGCTAACAGGTTATTTAGCTTCCCTCTTTGTACGTCATGGAGTTCCTGTCTTTCCCTTCGGAGAATACACCCCCATCAACTATAATGGTCGTATAATATCAGCAGTATCTTATTTCATCTATTCTATCCTCATCAAAGGAAACGATAACCGATCCCCTATCATCAATCCCATCCGAGTTCATGCATCTCCCTCTCAAGAACAAGAAGCAGTTTTACAATCAATTATGAACATTGGCCCCGAAACCTCAAAACTTCTTCTTTCCCATTTCGGTTCAGCCCTCGCAGTTTTCAACGCATCCCAATCCGAACTCGAATCAATAAAAGGGATAGGTCCCAAAACCTCATCTCAAATCTTCTCTCTCCTTCGAAGACCTTACATTCCCGAACTCCAAAAAGAAAAAACCCCATCCTTGCCAATTCCTCTTCCTATTCACATAGTAAAACCCCTAACACCAGTAACAGATGTGATTTAATTATGGAGGACAATATAACTAAAACTTTAGAATTTGCATTGACGCTATTAGTTTATACTATGGGAATGATGTTTTTTGAATCAACTGTTTTCGGGTTATTTCAAGATACATATTCTGCAAAAGAATCAGGAATAATAATTCTTAAGATGCTATTTCTTTCATCCCTCATATTCTACATAAAAATAAAAAAAGGATAATAAAATGCCCTTAGAAATTAAAGTCAAAGAACAAATAACAGTACTCGAAATAAAATCAGGAGATAACATCGTAACAATTGAAAGCACAGCAACGCTTCCACCATCCTACAATGCCATCATCTCCAAATTTTTCGAAATATTCCAAGTCGTAAAAGTCGAAACAAGAATACCAGCATCTCAAAAAGACAAAGAATTTTCTGATATTAAATTACCCATAAAAGTATAAGGAGAAAAAAACATGTCACTAAAAGACCTAGCAGTAAAAACATACAGACAAAGTGAAGAACTCAAAGCACAAGAAAAGACTCGAATCAGAATGACCAAAGAAGAAACAAGAGTGAACAACATACTCAATTTAACAAAAGAAGTCGAACCCATAATTATATCAGAATTCTGTAAAAAATTCACAAAATTCTAAAATTGATTTCTTAGGAATTGCAAGAAAAGAAGATGATAAGTGTACAAAATACGATGATGGAAATTTCAACAATGTATATTCTATTTTAATGCAGATTGATAATGAAATATTTATAAATGCATTTTTTAGCAAACACTCGAAAAACCAAAAAGTTAATGATGTTAAATTCTTTTTCAAAGGACCGAGTTCTATTAATTATCATATAGAAAATCTGGAACAACTAGGATCAGCTATTGAAACTGAAGAAAATATTAAAATACGAGAAGAGCAGAATCGTAAAATAATACCACTTATTATAGCTACATTATAGCTACACCCGCTTAGTTCAATTACATTTAAATATCAAGCAGTAGTAGTAGTAACAATTTCAAATTAAAGGAAATAAATTATGGCAAAAATAAACGAAGATTTTAAAAAAGATCAGTATAGAGTACAGACAAAACCTAGCGAAGGTTTTCGTAATAATACTTGTCCCTTAAAGCATGATGCTAAAGACTCTAGAGATACTTTATGTTACGAACCTTGTATGTGGCAGATAATAAATGAAGACACAAAAGAGTCAGCGTGTGCAATAACTATAATAGGATTATCAATGATACAGAAGGATAAAAAATAATGAAATCACAACAAGTATGGTCTGAACAATATCGACCACAAAAATTATCAGATGTCATGGGCCAGGATGCTATATCAGTCTTCCAAGCATTTGTTCGTTTTAAAAACGTAGTGGATTGTAATTTAGTCGGGCCCGCAGGATGCGGAAAGACTACCACAGTAAAATGTCTGTTTAACGAATTATATGCAGGTGTAAACGATTTTGGAGTACCCTACGTTGATGAAAATACTCTCATAATGAATGCTTCTGATGAACGCAAGCTTGATGACATTCGTACAAAGGTCATGGGATTCACAACCTATGCCTCAACTCATCCCGAAGTTCCATTTCGAACAATATACCTAGATGAAGTAGATGGTCTCTTAGGTCTAGCCCAAGATGCACTCAAAGCCATAATCGAAGCCTGTTCCAAGAACTGTCGTTTCATCCTCTCCTGTAATGATCTCTCCAAACTAATCCTTCCTCTCCAATCAAGAGGTCCCTCTATCCCCTTTTATAAAATCGCAGATACAGACATGCTTAAAGTTCTCGCTTCAACCTGCACTCAACACAACGTAACAATAACTGAAGATGCAGCAAAGCTCCTAATCCTCTCCTCAGATGGCGATCTTCGCAAAATGCTCAAATCTCTTCAGATGGCGGCAATGGTCAACCAAAACATAACTATCGAAACAGTCCTCAAATTCATAAACAAAGTCAACGATTCCGTCACTGAAAAAATCCTACAATTCGCCTTCGCTAACGATTTCGAATCAGCTCGTCTCACCCTCGAAGAACTTTATTCCTCTTCTCACTACGATGCTCCCGCCATCCTCGTCTCTATAGGCAACAACGTAGTAAAGCTCCGAGAATCCTTCCCCAATCCCGTAGCTTATTGGAAAGCAACCTCAAAAGTTCGTGATGCCCTAGTCCAAGTCAAAACCTCAGCTATGCCCTTATTTGTAATCTATGGTCTCATAACGGACTTGATTCTCATTAATAACTCCCCTTTAAAATGTATACAAATGAAAGAATAAAGGAGTAATAAAACTATGACGGATCAAAACCCTAATTATGAAGGAACTACTGAAGATCATAGATGGATAACATTGCGAGGTTTCCTGGGATTACTTGTATTTCTATTCCTGATCACCCTATTATCAAAATACTTGATAAATCATATTGTAAGCATTAAGGAATATTTATTTTATACTTTGCTTTATATCATTTGGTTCATCTTCAGTACTGATAAAGTTAAAAATTACTTAAATAAATACATAAAGGAGTAACAAACTATGATAGAATATATAGTATTTCCAAAAACAAAAAACCTATTAAAAATAACAGCCTCGTCAGTAAATGTCGCAAGAAACAAGTATCTCAAAGAATTCCCTGAATACAAGGAGGAAACTTTGATAATCGTTCCAACTTCCCATGTTCAATACACAAGAGGATTCTCTCTCGAACAAAAACTCTACAAGATGTCTCTTCCAGAAAAAAGAACCCCCTCAGACCTCATACCATGGAGTATAGTCTTTGCAGAGTCAGGATCGAGCGGAAGAATGCAAGAAATCAAGCAAGACCTCATGACTGATGGGTGGTCAGAAACACAGTTCGAAATCAAACAACTATTACAGGAGTAAGAAACATGTCAATATGGACGAAATATTTCAGAAAAAAAGAAGAACCCAAAGACCAGACCTCAGATGACCTGACAGAGACTTTCAAACTCTCAAAATCTGATGTTCAGAAAGCAAAAAGCTCAGGAAACATAAACGGTGATCCAGTTTTGAAATTCGGGAAAAACAAATAATTTTTCCCAAATTCTTTTTTTAATATATTCAATAACATCAGGAGTATGTCTATGATTGTAGGAAAGCAACTATATGATTCTAATATAGAAATTAACTTCATTGACGAAACTGCTACTATCGACTACGGTTACGATGTTAACGATTATACTCCTATTCCCATTTTTCATGTATTAGCTACTCTTTTTTTACTCCCTATTTGGGCTATTTTCTACCTTATCCATCATCTTCTTATCATATCTTTCATTTCTGATTTCAAATCTTTCAATGCTGTTTCATATCTAAGCTTCATGAATCGGCTCTATAAATTTATATTTGGCATTAAGATAGCTTTTTACGAAAATGATTTAAAAAAAGATTTCATTTGTATCCATTCTTCGCACAATTTAGAATTTGATTATGAACTAACTGGAGATTATGAAAAATATTGCTCTTCTATAGAACTTTATGCTGATGATATAGATAAAAAATGGTGGGGAGAAGTATATCCGCATTTTTCAGGATGGTATTTTGTAATTAATTTTTCGCAGATACCTAAAGCTGGAACTGCTGAGATAAAATATTTATAAATTGTTGACTCAAAAATAAGTTTGTTGAGAATATATGATTGAGTCAACGAATATGTTATATACATGTAATGCTATTTAAGTCTTTGTTGAGAATATATGCCAAATTGCTTAATATGTAATAGAAACGTAGAACTACCTGAGAGACTCAGATTAGAAAGAGAATTTAGAGAAGATACAGAAAAATATATGGAATATTTAACAGATAATTTTAATTTAACAATAGTAGAAAAAAAAGAATTATCTGATGGAATCAAAATATTAAAAGTAAAGTTTTACTGTTCAGATACGATAAAAAGAAAGAGGAGAGAAATAACTGTCTTTTTAAAGCTAAGTGAAAAAAATAAAAGAGTGGAAGTTATAGGAAATAGTTGCAGACAAGCTTATTTTAAAAAAGTAAAGAAGACTAAAAACGCAGATATACATGCTGAAATTATTGAAAAAAGATGTATGGGTTGTAATTCTTTAATTTTAAATAGAGCATCATATGCCGGTTATTGTACTCTTCCGTGTCTTTTTAAACACGATAGTAAGTTATATTTTGAAAAAATAAAAAAACCTGGGAGAGAATACTGTACAAAAATAGAATTTAAACAATATGGCCTTTTATATTTACCGATGTCAGAGTCAGAGGTTATACATTTATTCTCCAAATTACATGAAAGCTTAGGTTTTAAATTTATAAAAGAATTAAGAATTCTATTTCCTGACTGTATAGCTATAGATGAACAAAACAATGAAATTAGAATCGAATTTGAATATAGAACAAGTAGTTTTTTAACCCATAAGCATGATCCTTCTCTTTGCGATTTGATCATATGTTGGGAGCATGATTGGAAAGAATGTCCTGTCAAAGTACTTTCTTTTAAAGAATATTTTGAAAACAAAAAGATTACTTCTCAGCCTCCCAAAACAGGAATCGCAACAATTAAGTATTTATAATTCAAAAACATTCTTACTCTTATGTTTCCAAAAATAACAAAAACCCAAGCTGAAATAGGCATAGTAGCAGGATTTTTAATAATAGCTTCACCCATAATTGTAGGCTTTCCCAATAGCCTCATCTCCACTTCAATTATCGGTTCCCTAATTTCCCTAACATCCTCAGCATTTCTGGGTCACTTAAAATTCAAAGAAAATCAACCTATCCCTACATCAGAGGCATTATAAATGTCTTTCAACGAGAATAAAAATAAGCTCGGAGTAGCTCCAGAGCATCAGAAAAATGCTCTCAAATCAAAAGCTAAAACTCTTTCAAAAACAGCAATATCGCCATCGTTAATACTCTATCGTGGTGATAAAGTATTTACTCCATTTGAAAATTTAAATAGATTATCAGACTTTAACAATAAAACAACTGAAAGTTTAGTTGCATTTGCCAACACGCCAGGACTATATTTTACAGAGTCAAAAGAGAATGCACTTCATTATGGCAAGTTTTTAACTATAGTTAAAATATCTCCTAATTCTAACATACTCAAAATGAAGACTCCAATCTCAAAACAACTAGTTCATAAAATTCTACAAACTAATCCAAAACTTTCTAATGTCCTTTCTGATTACTCAGAAAATAAAATAGAAGCATATAGAATGCTCATCGATATAATTATGAAAGAAACTGATCCAATAGAACGTCTTAAATCAATTTGGGGAGATGGACAATTCTCAAATTCAGATTTTGTTAATGCAATGATTAAAAACAAAATTGATGGTATAGAGGTTCAAAAAGAAGGCTACAAACATTACGTTATCTATAACAAAAACACATTAATCTTACAGAAACAAATAGAGGAATGATTTTTTAATATGCCAAATATCCAAAAACAAACACTAAGAAATCTTATACAAGCTGAAAATGAAGCTATCTTCGCATACTCCCAGATAACTCCAGATATGGTTGATGGCACCGAATTTCGTTCTATTGAACACATCCTCCAAGAAGAAAAAGATCATCGTGCTATTCTCATAAAAATGCTCGAAAAACGCCTTCAAGAACCCCGAAAAGAAAAACTCTTAGTCGCTTTCCAAAAATGAAAACTCTTAAAAGCTCTCAATCCCCAATTCACAAACAAGCAGACTTATTTGGTGTTATCCCTAAACCTAAAACTCGTATTAAACTTACCCATTTCCAAAAAGAAAAACAATCTGAGAAAAAGGAAGCCCATACCGCCTTCAAGCTCCTAAAAAGCAGAACAAATTTCCCATTATCTGATCGTCAAAAGCTTCTCCTCAAGATCTATTACAACATCTCTATTTCTTAACACCAAAACTTTAAATAGACAGTAGTAGTAGTAGAATTATGAAAAACTCTTTCCCCTTAGTAGTACTATTTTCCATATTACTTATCATTTCAACCAGTACTTTAAGCACCTCCAGCATAAACAATCCTACCTTCATCACAACTCCACAAATAGTTGTCAACGTAACTGATCTATTCCCAAATTTCTCAAACTTGACTATTAGCGAAGACCTTACCTCTTCCAATATCACTGTAGTATCATCTCCAATATTTACCTATACTTTTATAAACAAAACAGATGGAATTAAAACAATTTTTTTGTTTAACAACTCTACCCCAATATCTAATAACTCAGTATATCTTATTCAATCACCTCCTATATATCAAACATTATCTTCAAATACGATAACATCTGATTCCAATATAACAGTATATGTTTCTATATCACCTGAGTTTTCTTTTATCCAGTTATCTGAAGTACATCAACTCATTTCTCCCGACTTTACTATAATATCATCTACCGCTAACTATACGAAAAATGATACTTATGCATACAATACCTTTATATTCAGGAACGTAAATAACTTCTCCTATACAATAAAACCTAACTCTACTAACTATGGATCATATAAAATCTATGGAGAATACTACTCCCCTGATTTCCCTCCCTCCTCTTTTAATATAACAACGAATGAATTTACTTTCAACTCCGACGATATTCTTCTATTTCGAGACTTCGATACTGATCATAACAATCGTCTGAACAGAAAAGAAATCTTATCTGCTCTTAAATCATATTTCGAGACAAATATGTCTTTTTCTAACATAGATAAACTCCTGACAAAATATAAAAATAGCGAGGTGCTTTATTAATGAAAAAGCTACTCTTATTTTTTATAATCTCTTTTCTCCTAATTCCATCTGTTTCATCAATGTACGTAACTCGGTCTATATTCTATAACGGAACAATGTATGAATCTCCAGTTTTAATTTCAGGAACAGACCGCTTCCTAAACGTAACATTAACTGCCTACCCCATGTCTGATTTCGATTATCCAGGATTTTATATTCAAGAATATATACCCTATGATATGTCAGTAATATCTACAACTGCTGATTTTTCAGAATACAAAGATCACACCCTAACAATTATCTCTCTCCTCCCAACATATTCCTCAGTCTCCTACAAATTAAAACTCCCATCATCTGACATAAAAGATGCCTCGATCATCGGAGTTTTCAGAGACGAGAACAAAACAAAATATGACATACCTGAAACTAAAATAAGCTACAGATTTAATTCTATTTCAGATTCATCAACTCATTCATTTCCTTTAAATCCTACTCCAACACCTCATATTACTATCGCTAAGTCTATAAACTCTACCATAGTCCTTAAAGATTCTACTACTATTGAATTACCGGCAAAGCCATCTGATACCGAATCAATTTTCTCCTTTATATTCACCCCAAGTTTTTTTATTCTATTTACTTTAATTCTAAGCCTTCCTATACTTCTTTATTTCAAAACAAAGTTCAAATCTTTTATAATCCTCAAAGAAATATCCTTCTCAATAAAAGATAAAAAATTAACACTCGATAGCATTCCTTATCCCGAAAACTTTACTATCAGCATATCAAATCCCTCCAAAAGAGCCTACTTAGCGCACATACAGGACAAATCAAAGACCTTCAGTATCCCAAACAATGACACATGCTTACTATCTCATTCCTCTGTAACCTTCTCGTTAAAACTCCTTAAAACCGAAGATGCTTCAGGCATATTGATTATTTGTGGAAGATAATTAAACATCTTTATATACATTGAAGTAGTAGTAGCATTATTATGTCAAAAGAATTACTTGAAAAACTCTCTGAAAACATGAATGAGTATTTCGCCAACTCTCTCAGGATCAAAGAGATTGAAAAGATACAGGACAGATTTAAGATCGAAAACCTTGAGTTAATGCGTCAGCTCGAACTCTCAACCTATTCTACCGAATCCCTATCCATAAATGTCATTCAAAATCACAAAAAGGTAGGCGTAGACGAAAATGCTCTATCAGCCTTAATCGGAAAAGACGTAGTAGATCGTTTAAAGATTGTTCCAGTAACCGCTATAACCAATGGCATCAAAGACAAAACGCTTCCAGTATCAGCTAACAACTGCATCCTAACAGTTCCAGAAGAACCATACACAAAAATTACACTAATAAAACCAACAGCAAAAGTCATATTATAGCAATAAAATATAAATGAGCTTTACGCAATTCTTAAAATACACATTTATAATAATATTCATTGTGATATTTTCAGCAATATCATATTCTTATATACTTGTGTTAATAAAAACATATCCTGATGCTATTATAATAGCATTTTGGACTTTAATAATTGCAGGAACCCTTTGTCTCCCTGTTCAGGACTGATTAAAAATGCAAATCTCACCCGACTACATATCTTATCCAACATCTGTATCGAACTTCCTCTTTTTCCCAAGAAAATTTATTCTCAAAAAATTACACATCCAGCCTGAAGCAGAAAGAGGACCAGGACTATTAGCAGGAGTACTAGTTCATTCTATTGCTGAACAACTCTTTAAAAACATTGATCCAAATCAAGCCTCCCTATCTCCTGAAGGTCATTTCATAGATATTGTCAAAAACTTGCGAACAACAAAATGGGATTATAACATCCCTAACGAAAAAGTTCCAATCATAGACGAGATGCTTCAAAATCTAGCTATGTATACTGCTAGTACCTACAAACTCCTCAAAGCCCAAAATCGGCTCCCTCAATTCATGCCCTTCTCCCTTGAAGAAGAAATCATCTCTCCAACCCTAAAAATCGGGGCTCGAATAGATCGCATAAATCAATCCAAAAACTTCATCGATTACAAAACAGACGCTCTATTCCCTGAAATCCTCCTACGTCAAAAATCCTCTTTAACCCCTTCCGAACTCTTCGATTACAACTTTTCCTATACTCATCTCCTCATCCAAGCAGTAATAGGAGCTATGCTTATCGAAGAAAAATATGGAGTCCTTCCCTCTCACTGTTCCTTCATGTACCTTCGTTACCTAACTATAACAGGCAATGGCATAATAACTGTAACCATCTCCCAAGAGAAAAAAGACCTTGTCATGTCCTACATAGCTAAAATGCTCTCTGACATCCAAAACGACATCTTCCCAGCCTGCACATCAAAACACCCACGAGCCTGCTACTTCTATAACTCCCCCTGCGAATTCAAAACAAAATGTGATGCCACTTCTCTATGCATCCTTTCAATATGAGTAAAGAATTATGAACTGAAAAATAACAACAGTAAATTTTAGTGAGGTAATAGAATGATCCTAAAAGTAACAAAAGCAGATTATAATGATATAATTCATTTGATGGAAACAAATAAAGATGTATTTTCGACTGCTGAAATCAGATCAGCAAAACACTTTCTTGAAAACTCAGAAGATGTGAGTTTTTATAAACGAGTAGATACTGCTACAAATATATTGGCGTGTGGCGGATTCAATCCTTGCAGGGAATCAGATAGCGCATTCGAATTATGTTATCTTGTAGTGCACGGAGATTATCAAGGCATGGGAATAGGAACGAGATTATATAACTATATAGAACGGAAAATAATAGCCTTAAACGGTAAATTGATACTTGCGGAAGCGGGAAGCAAAGAGAAAAACGAGATGTTTTATAAAAAGCAAGGTTTTAAAATCGCAGGAATAATTCCTAGATTTTACAGTCCGAAAAAAGATTTAATCCAGTATTATAAAGTCCTAAAAGATAAAACATGAAACTATCTATAACGCATATTGATTACAAAAACAGTAATTATTCTACTCCTACGCTTCGTATTTTTGGCAGAGATGAAAACGGTAAACGTGCAATCAAATATGCATCAGGTAAGTTCCCTTATTTTTATGCTAAGGCAGATGAAATCTTCGGAATAACCGATAATCGTATCCTTCGCTACGAGAACGCTCCACCAACTCTTTACGGTGACAAAGTAGTTCGAGTAGTATGCACTAATCCAAATGAAGTGGCGGGCAATCAAGAAAATCATTTTTATGTTCGTGACAACTTTAAATGGTTAGGCGAATCAGACGTTCTCTTTGCTTCCCGAGCTAAAATAGACCACAAGCTCTCAGGCATTATCGAAACTCCAGAAAAAGACTTCATCACCCTCAAAGATATAAAGCCCTCATCAGCTAAAATAAAACTTCGTTCTCACTTCCTTGATATTGAAGCAGTAGGCGGTTCAATCCAAGACATTATCAAAGGAAGATCCCTAATCCCCTGTCTCACCGTCTACGATACTTACCTAAACACCTATTTCCTCTTCACCACAATCCCACTATCCCAGCGTGACATCGAAACCATAAAACAAAAACTTCACGACTTCTGGACCACTTCTCTTGAAAAACTCAAAGCCTCAATTCCTCTCGAACAAGAAGAGGAAAAACGTAAAAAACTCGAAAAGCAAGTCAAATATCTTGAAAAGAACCTAACTCGCATCCTAGCTTTTAAAATCTCCGTAAAATCCGCCCCCTCCGAATCTCAGATGTTTATAGATTACCTCTCCTTCGTAACCCAAAATCGTCCTGATGTTCGTTGTGGCTGGAATTCCGTTAAATTCGATGATCCTGCCATAATAAATCGCATGAAAACCCTAAATCTTCCATTCCAGCAACTCTCTGACGTGGGAGAAGCTTTCATCTCAAAACGTGATGACTGCAATATCTCAGGCGTAGTATTAATGGATTTGATGGATCGTTACGTTAAGCTCCAGCCCGCTACACCCTCTCATCGTTCTCTCGACTTCATCTCGAAAAAAGAACTTGGAGTCGGCAAACTCATCGCAGGTGGTCATGAACTCTACTCATCTGATCCCGTAACCTATCTAGCTTATAACATAGTCGATGTAATGCTAACTGTAGAACTTGACAACCTTCTTCACATAATCGACTTTTATGTAGAAATAGCAAACCTGACCAACTCCAACTTAAACGAAACCTCTCGCTCCACCTATATCGACAATCTTATCCTAACCTACTGTAACAACCTTTACGTTCTTCCAACTCGTTCCAAAATCGAAGGAAAGAAAATGTCAGGAGCCGTAGTCTATTCTCCTACACCCGGACTCCATAAAAACGTTATCCTTCTTGACTTCAAAGGCATGTATCCCAGTATCATGTCCTCATTAAACATCTCGCCTGAAACTAAATCTCTCACAGGGGATATAATAGCCGCAAATGGGATTCGTTTCGATTCTACTAAAATCGGTATCATCCCTTTCATCTTGCAAGACTTAGATTCAAGAAGGAATGAACTCAAGAAATTAAAAAAGGAAGCTGAAGATGCTAATGACTTAGAAACGGCTCATGAATATGATCTAAAACAGAGCGCAGTAAAGATAATATCTAACGCTTTCTACGGGGTCCAAGGTTATTCCAAGTTTAGATTAGCAGATTCGGAAGTTGGAGACAGTGTAACCTCCACAGGTCGTATGTTATCTACATCTACAAAAGCATTTGTAGAAGGTTTGGGGCATAAAGTAAAAGTTGTATATGGTGATAGTGTAACAAAAAACACAAGCATTTGGATAAAAAATAAATCAGGAGAAATATATCAAGAAAACATAGAGAATCTATTTAAAACTATAGACTATCGTGATGGGGATAAAGAATATGATTTTTTGGAAGACTTAAAAACATTGACGATTAATGATATAGATGGTAAATCAGTGTGGAAATCTATAAAATATGTCATGCGTCATAAAACTAATAAACAAATAAAAAAGGTAACTGCGGGTAAGTTTAGTAGTATTTGTGTGACTGAAGACCATTCTTTAATGGGATATGTGTCTACCAGAAGACTTTTAAAATATAATAAGAGTAGAATTGCTGAAGTGAAACCGGATGATATAGGCAAAAGATGCAATTCTTTAATAACTATAAAATATATTCCTAGAGATATCATCGAAACTAAAAATTATCCCAAAGAATTATATCAGCTTTTGGGATTTTTTGTAGGCGATGGTTCATATAGATATACTTGTCCAAATAAGAACGGTATTAAAACTTTCAATTCTATAGGTTTGTCTTGTGGAATAGACACAAAAAATATCATTGATAAATTGCTGATTCCATTGAAAAATATGGGATATGTCAATCACTTTTGGGAAAATGAAAAAAATAGCAATAATGGAAATTTGCAGGTTAACGGGAAAATCGTAAGATTATTAGATGATTTCAAAAATAGTCAAAATAAAAAGATTATTCCAGAATGGGTACTAAAAGAAACCCAACAGAATTTATCATATTTTTTAGGTGGTATATTTGAATCTGATGGTTGTATATCTAGACAAAGTAAAAATGATAAAAATTCGGCAATAGCATTCTCTAATACGAATACTGAAATTTTAGAATCTATACAAAAATGTTTATGGTTCATAGGAGTACCTTCTTCTATATATCTTCATAACGGGGGAAGTCAAAATGGTATGATTTCACTTATAAACGGTAGACAAGTTTTAAGTAAACTACAGTTATATGATTTGTTCATTAAGAGTACTTTCCTTTTTAAAAAACGAATAGAGTTTATAACAGATAGAAAACAAACTCGATTAACTGAACATAATCTTTCTTTGAAAGGAAAGAAAAATGTTACAAATATGGAATATGATTATTCTAATAAAATAAAAGTAGAAAATATTGACTATGATGACTATGTTTATGATATTGAAGTAGAAGACACTCATACATTCTTTGCAAATGGATTCTTAGCTCACAACACTGACTCACTTTTCATAGAAGTTTTAGAAAATAACATGACCTATGATCAAATCAATGCTCTTTCCAAAATCCTAGTCGATAAAATAAACGAATTCCTTCCCAAGCTCCTCAAAGAAAAATTCAATACCGATACTTGTTATTGCAAAATCGAAGCTGACGCCCCATATCACAAACTCGTAATGCTCCCAAAAAAGACAATCGGCAAAGACGAAGAAGAAACCCAAGCAAAAAAACGCTATGCCGCCTACAAGTGGACTGGAGAAAACAAATTCGAGTTCAAAGCAAAAGGCCTAGAATATGTCAAAGGCAATACAGCAGACATCACCCGTTATACCCAAGAAAAACTCTTAAAATACATCCTCGACTCAACCGATCTCTCCATAATAACAAAATTCCTCAAATCTCTACATACTGACTTCTTTAATGAAGCCTTCCCCATCGAAAAAATCGGCAAACCCTCCTCCATACGTAAACCCCTCTCTGAATACGCCTCAGACATACCCATAAAACGTGCTGCTCTCTTCTCCAATCGTTACCTCAACACCGAATTCGAAGAAGGTTCCTCTTTCATCCTCTTCTACCTCCAAAATGCCCGCACAGACGTAATCGCCTTAAATTACGGAGAAGTTCTCCCTCCTGAATATCATATCGACATGAATATGACTTGGGAAAAGCTCGTAGTCTCTCCAACTGAAACAATCCTTCAAACCCGTAACCTTAAATGGGACGACATCATTAACGGCATCCGTAACATTGAAATGACCTCTGATGTTCTCTCTGAATCAAAAGGACTTCCTCCCATAATCATCGAATCCCATTCCCCGAAACAATCCCCAAAACCTCTTACTCCCATCGAAGAATACGACCTCTTCGCATAACAACATTTAAATACTAATACATTACTACTACTTCTTATGGACAGAAAAACTTCTTCTCAATCTAAAATAGTCTGGAGCGATCTCGATAACTATTGGTCAACTCAATATGAAATAGACTATCAAATTCCAGTATCCGAATATAAAAATCCAAATATACCTTACTAAAGCAAACTCTTAAATACTTTGTAGTAGTAGTAGCATTATGTTAAACAAGTTAGTCCCTTAGTGTAGAGGTCTATCATTTCGGCCTTTGATGATCGGTAAGTATGTCGAAATAGTAAATATATGACTATACAGAATATTCGACACACTGATCAAAGTAAGCCGAAGACGGCTGTTCGAATCAGTCAGGGACTATTTAATTTATATCAGGAAAAACATGTCAAGAAAAATATCAGGATACAAATTCGCACCTCATAATTTAGCAAGAATTCCTAAAGTAGTCCCCCTTCTTCAGCAACGCCTAAGCATTCCTGAAATAACAAAGCAAACTGGAGTA